>Ga0265798_10000065_pt1 | contig 219923 bp, 159 predicted proteins | sample P3T30metagenome_FD_192430 | JGI IMG/M metagenome (GOLD analysis project Ga0265798, IMG submission 192430) | Plant litter microbial communities from East Loma Ridge, Irvine, California - P3 T30 | ecosystem: Environmental > Terrestrial > Plant litter > Unclassified | place: USA: California... | reverse complement strand
CTAATGTGGCGTAACTCAGACATCATCGAAGACACCACCTCAGCAATGTCACCAGACCCACCGCAGACTCCGAGATTGGGCGCGACCACGAGGGTTCGAAGGCCTCGTGGCGACGCTAGCGAGGTCGAGCCGTCCTCGACATCCCAAAATAAGGGAGGCGTAATCGATGAGCTGCAACGCGGGCGCAGCAAGACAGTCACTAAAGATGGTAAGGATTATTCCACTCTCCCCCTTCCACCGGCTCCTCCGAAACAGACGTACGAGCAACGGACAGAGGCGCGACGCAGGAGTGAGGAGCGGAGTCAGAGGGGCCTCGCGGTGTACCTCAAGGCCATGGAGGAGGAGAGTAGGTACTCGCCAGCAGACGACGGCGGCGTGAACATGAAGCCATTGACGCCTTTGCGGTCCGAGGATCCCACCCTCAAGCCATTGACGCCGTTACCGCCCGACCACCAGAGTCAGACGCCTGGTGTAGGACGCAAGCACGATGTCAGTGCATCCAAGCTGGAAGCCGAACGCACCGCCCAGATCATCAGCGCTGAAAAAGAGTGGATGAGTGACAACCCATTTTTTCGCCATTGGGCGGAGGACTCACGCGAGGAACTGTACGGCGATGGAGCCAGCGTGACGGAGACCCGATCTTTCCTGGCCTATCCAGTGCCGATTCGCGACACAAACGTAATCAATCACGAACTCTACGACATGACGGTCCGCGACCAAGACTACCAAATCGGCGGACCGCCGCGTGCTGTCGACATCAACAACATCGACTGGGACACCGACGTGAGCGACGTCCAGGGTTACAGAGAATTTCAAGAAGCAAGGGAGGCCAAAGCCTTCGCAAGCTATGTCATGTTCACTGAGAGGCAGGAGGAGATCGACATGTTGCGGCGCATGCAAGTGCATGGCTACCTGAAGGACGGTGTCGAAATCAAATACGGCTACCAGGCTCAGGGATCGCACGGAGCTGTTGCGTGGCTGACACACGAGGGACAAGAGGTTGGCGGGAGACTGCGCGAGGAGTACGAGCAAGAGAAGGCTGTTAACGGTGAGTTTCTTACATCTGTTTGTCGGGCTGGCAAGCAAGAGTGAGGTCGGGCCAGGTTCAGCGGGGCCAATGCGGCTCCGGGCCGTGAACGCCGATCTCCCGATCCCGAACTAGTGCCACCCCCACGCACTTGCCGATGAGCTTCACGTGCTGACTTGTTCTCTCTTACACAGAAGCACGCAAACAGCTGCAAGCCGAAGGCGACTACAAAGCATACTGCCAGCAACAGAAGGATCTTGTCAACCGCCACGACAGCAAACTCTCGGCCGATCTCTCTCACCTTCGCGGCCAGCTGTCCGTGTCGCAATACCACCCACCGTCCGCAGACGGCGAGGACGAGAACCCTTACGACATCAACCAAGTCATCGCTAAGAACGTCGCTAAGCGCCGCGGCTCTGACGACTCGATCAAGACTGCATACGGTGCAGGTGAGACTGTCCCAGACTCGGCGTACCGCGATCGCTCAGACATCAGGCCCGACCTCCAAGAAGACAAGCGGCCGCCAAAGCCCAGTATTGTCATCCCCGAAGACGGCACAGTCGACGAGGACCAAGCGATCTCTCCTTTCACCACCCAGTAAGGCCACATAACGTAACATGGCAAACCACCAAAACGCCGGCAATGCCGGCCTCTACAACGCAGCGGGCGGCCTCAACGGCATGCCCTCGGCCGGTCACTACAGCGACATGCAAACACTGATGCAAAACATGGAGACATTATCTGGATGGTTACAACAGAACAGAGAGGATTTCATAAGCGTGCAAGATGGCTTGGAGCAAGTGGAAAGGCGCAACGTAGGTCTCTCGCTCGAGGAGTTGAATATCCGGGCAGTCGCAGTCGCAGCAGCAGACGAACAGTATAGTGACACGACCGTGCGTAGGCTAGATACCCGACAGGCTTACCTTCCGTGCCTGCTATCAATGGAGAACATTCAGGAAATTGTACGTCTCTCCCCCTTGTGTCCGGTCACAATGCGCCGCAGCAGCAGTAGCACACAACAACCCATCCATTTGTAGAGGCAAGTTAGTGACAAAAAGTACCTTACAGCACCCCCCGACCCATCCGCCCCCACCATAACCTCCCTCCAACGCGCCCTCGACGCCGCCAACAACCGCATCTCGGCCTACGAAAAAGCGCACGAGGACCACAATCGCCTGCAAGCCCTCTACGAAGACACCCTAACAGAAGCCACCGAGCGCATCCGCAACTACGTCTTCCAACAAAGCGACTACATCACGTCCATCCACAAGCACTATACGCACCTGCTGGAAGAAGCCCGCGGCGAGACGGTCAAAGCCCAGCAAATCCACCAGGACTGGCAGCGCAGTCTGAGCAAGCTTAACGAGGAGTTGAGGCGGGCTGTGACGGCTAGAGAAGAGGAGAAGAACCCTTTTACACGGAAAGTTTCGGCGCTGAAGGAGGAGAATCGGGTGTTGAGGGGTTTGGCCGGGTGGGAGCCGGCGGAGGGGGATAGTAGTGATGAGGAGGAGGGCGAGGGCGTGGAGGTTGTTACGGCTGCTGAGGGGAGGGGCAGGGGCGCGAGGGAGAGGGAGAGGGTTGTTGGGAATGCGTTGGGTCAGGCGGCTGGCAAGTAATGAGTGGATGTTCAGAGGTTTGGAACTGCAATTGCTTCAGAGAGATGACTCGGCCAGGATGTGAGTTCCGCACGGAGTTACGCACAGTGTTGCAGCTTTGAAAAAATTCGGCTGGGACGCTACCAGAAGAGCGGTCAGGCCAGAGAGAGAGAGATAGAGACATCAGCATAGCACAAAGAGGAGCAACAACAAACCCAGCATTCGATTTGAACGTAAGCAAACACCTTGCTCATCCATCAAGCAGTGAAATTCTTCACTCCCCATCGCCCACTGCTTTCTTGCGAAGGCATTCCAATCTCCTTCGCCTCCTTCCTATCTCGCCGCCAGCGCTCCCAGCGACTACCGGTGTTCTCGTCCTTTGGTGGCGGTGGGCCCATTACGGCGTTGACAGCTGAGGCGGATACTGGTGCTGAAAGTGGCGAGGTGCTTGAGGCGTGAGATTTGTTGTCTCTGGCATGGCTCATAGTGCTGGGCAGGACTGGTGCTTTGTTGTCCTTGCTTGAATCCTGTGCTGCTTGATCCTTTGGGGAGATGGGTTTGGTGCTCTCATCGTCTAGGGACATGAATGGGGTCTGATGTTTATTGGTCGCACCCATTGTTCTTTTCCTGGATTATGTTGTGGTACTTGATATGTTGTGCGGCAAGCAAGAAAGGGTTGATCACGGGATTGGAGATACATGTGACAAACAGGAGGTGATTACTGTACCTAGGTACATGTACCTACCCTAGACGAGCTCGTCGGTTAGGTATCGTCGATTGGATCATGCGACACGACCCACTTGGCGAACTCGGGTGGTTGGCAGCTGGAATCCTCGAGAGACAATGGTGACTTGATTTGGTGATAAACATCCAATCCATTCATCGCACAGGTTTCGGCGCCTTGCATGGCGGAAGAAAGACGTTGCAACGCCTGACTAAACGAGAACATCTCGTCGGGAGGGATAAACAAAACTGACCTCGTGGTGGTTGGTACTCCGCGGACCACCTGTACTCACTCACTCGTCCCTCGATCTCGCCCAGCACTGGGCATACGTGTACATGTAGGCAAGACGTGTAGTCGCAGTCCTTCCATCTGTCCGCATTCTCCGTCTACATCTAATCGTCCACGACATCTCACAAACCAAGCCAACAACAGCAAGACCTTATCTCCCTTGCTTGCATCTTGTACCACAAACCATGTCTTCGTCCAAGGCACAACCTGCCGTACACCACAGCGAGCCCGAAGCTACCGTCTCGTACGCCGAGCCGGAATCAACGAACCACCTCACCAGGAGAAGAAGAATTCTGATGACATGGACCGACGTGAAGCGAGAATGGCGGACTGGCTCCCGTAAACGAGTGATGGCACATTTCGTCGCATGGTGGCTGGCTGGCGTTTTGATCGGATGGATCATGGGGACGAGAACCAAAGCTGGAGACCGCTGTCCATGAGGCAGACGTAGAGTCTGGTGAGAGATGAAACGAGGGAAATTCGGATTGAGTAGTGTTGTCGATCTAGATCGAAGGAGACACAAGATGTTGTGAAGATGTTACATGGTACCTCGGCACGGCGATGCCGAAGCGTAAGATTTAGGTGACAGCGTACAGTTGTATTCAAATCATCCAAATATGGTTGTTGTCTCGTATTCCCACACTTCCGGACCCAAAGCGGTGGTAGCATGTGAAGAGAGTTTATTCCTCCATGTGTAACGGAAACAAAGCTTGAAAGGCAGAGCCGCATTGCAGTTCGCGCTGATCCAGCCGTGATGCGACGTGGGGCAGGGCAACGTCGGTACGCCGTCAACAAGTAGTCATCACATTCACAGCCAGGAACGCTACCACCTGCACTTTTCTTGCTGTTTTATCTGACTGACTGGTAAACTCATATTCACTCCTCACAACACCTCACATTCCACTCCAAACACTCCCACTGACCATGCAAGTCCCGCTATTCCGCCTGCAATGCGGTAAGCACTGCCCCGCAGTCCCCGTTAGCCTTCCTTGAGGTATACCACTCTCAATCAGATCAGCTGTACTGACGTTTATGCGCTCTTTGCAGGCCTCGCCAGCTACGAATGGGGAAAGCTAGGCTCGACATCCGCCGCAGGACGCTTCGCAGCCGCAACACCACGCGACGATCTACAGATCCAGGATGACAAGCCTTACGCCGAGGTGAGTTGAAAATGCGAACCACATAAGTCGCAATGCAAGAACAGGGTTGACGCGACTCATAGATGTGGATGGGCACACATGCCGGCAACCCTTCATACGACTACGAGACAAAACGCTCCCTAGAGGACTTCATCAAGGACAACCAAGCGCTCATGGGCAACGATGTCAGGAAGAAGTACGGAGAGAAGCTGCCCTTCCTGTTCAAGGTTCTCTCAGCACAAAAGGCACTCTCAATCCAGGCACATCCAAACAAAAAGCTTGCAAAACAGCTACATGAGAAGAACCCTAAAGAGTACAAGGACGACAACCACAAGCCCGAGATGACCATTGCGATCACACCCTTTGAGGGCATGTGCGGTTTCAGGCCACTGAAGGAAGTTTCCTACTTCCTGAAGGCTGTCAAGCCGTTCAGAACTCTAGTTGGAGAGGAGGTCGCGTCAAAATTCGAGGCAGCAGTCGAGGATAGCTCAAAGTCGGAAGACGAGCTGAAGCAGGCGCTGAAAGAGACATTCAGCAAGCTCATGAACTCAAAAGACGAAGACATCAAATCCGCAAGCGAGGAGCTTCTTGCGCAAGTGAAGAAAGAGGACCAGAGCTTCGCGGGCGGCGAGTCAACTCCTACGCCCGGCAGCAAAGCATTCGCCGAGCTCATACCTCGCCTGAACGGCCAGTTCCCTGGAGACATTGGCCTGTTTGTCATCTTCTTCCTGAACGTCGTCAACCTGCAGCCAGGCGAGGCCATGTTCCTTCGCGCAGACGATATCCATGCCTACATCAGCGGAGGTACGTCTCTTTGCTCTCTTTCCATCCTTTCCCCCTACTCAAAGCTAACCAACCACAGACATCATGGAATGCATGGCTTCCTCGGACAACGTCGTCCGCGCCGGCTTCACGCCCAAATTCAAAGACGTCGACACCCTCACCAACATGCTCACCTACAACTTCGCGCCCATCGCCGAGCAGAAGATGTCGCCCGCCGACTTCCCCTACTGCAAATTCAACACGACCGCCCACTCGTCCGACTCGACCGCCCTGCTCTACGACCCTCCGATCGAAGAGTTCGCAGTCGTCAAGACAGACCTCAACTCTTCCGGTTCAAAAGTCACTTTCGAAGCCATCGACGGCCCCAGCATCGTCATCTGCACAGAGGGCCAAGGAAGCATCAGCGTGGGGCCCAAGAAGGAGGAGATGAAGGAAGGGTGGGTGTACTTTGTTGGCGCGACGGCCGAGGTTGTGCTTGAGAGCGAGGCGGGCGAGGGAAAGACTTTCAGGACTTTCCGCGCTTTCTGCGAGATTGCTGAGGAGAAGCCTACTGGGAATTTGTGAAGAGGTCTTTATGATTTCTCAGCGCTCTTCTTCTCTTTGTCGGGGCCTCCTGATGCAGGCGGGACTTCTGCAATCTTTTTCCCCTTGCTTGCCGCCAAAAGGCACATCTTCTTCCAGAATCACATCGACAGTCAACGGCATTAGCATACAGTGCTCATGGTACAGCTTCATTTCGGCTTCTTTAATATCACATCCTCTTTCTCCCTGGACATCTCGTGCGGAAATATGAAAAGCTCGTTACGGGGTATTATATCTAGAAGAATCGAAGAAGAGGTATCCTGATAAGCAGATGATGGAGAACAAAAAAGCAACAAGAAGATGGGCCCCCGAGCAATTGCAAATGTGCAAAAGAGAAAAAGAAAAAAAAAGGAAAAACAGAGGGAGAACTGCCAGCCGAGTTCACTAAGCAAGCGTCGAAATCCAAAAGGTTTGCCGTGGTTCGCATTGTCTTCCACGGCCTTTCTGTGTTTTGCTTGGTCCTCCCTCCGTTGCCATCCGCTTCTTCACAGTGTTGTTTCCCCGTGCCCAGACGTCCTAACGCAAGATGCGGCAAGCGTCCAGAGATTTGGGGCATTTGGGAATCCAAAGGGTATCGTGTAAGCTAGAATGGGCTGGGCTGGGGCGTATAGTTGTGGCGGCCGGAGAGCGGGAGAATTGGGTGGATGGGCGCCAGTCGGTGCGATTCGTTTCTTGCGCACTGTGCTGGTTTCTTCTTCGATGCGGTTGGGGGTTGAGAGGGAGAAGAAAGTGGTTGTTTCTGTTTCTCGTCTTTCTCTTACTTCTTCTCAACCTTTACGTTCTGGCTGAGCCAGGAGAGACCTTCGAAGATACCTGGACATTACTGTTAGTACCACTGCTCCCAAGTCGTTTTTTCAGTTGATCGAGCCGCCAATCTTACCTTCTCCACTGGTGGCGCAACTGGGCTCGACCTTCCACACGTGGTCCTTGGCTATTCTGTCGAGGTCCAGGGCTTGGGCTACGTCGTTTGGTCGCATTGCTGTGAGGGGGATTTGGTGAGCTTGATTTCTCTTCTGGGAGGGGTATTGTCGACTTACCACCGTCAACATCCTGCTTGTTGGCAAAGACGAGCAAGACAACATTGCGCATTTCGCGATCCTGGATAATACGGCTGAGTTCGGATTTGGCTTCTTCCATGCGCGTGCGGTCGCAGGAATCGATGACGAAGATAAGGGCGTGGGTTCCTGTAGCGGCGATGTCAGTTCCTCGCGGTCTTGGTTGATTGTCGAGAATCTGTTATAATGCGATCCTCCTCCTTTTGCTTCTCTTGCATCTTGCATCTCACGTCTCCATGTATGTTTACTTACCAGAGAAGTAGTGTCTCCAAAGAGGCCTGATCTTGTCCTGTCCACCGACATCCCAGACGTTGAAGCGCGTGTTCTTGTACGAGACGGTCTCGACGTTGAAGCCGACGGTCGGGATGGTGTGGACTTCGCTGGCGGCGCTTGGGGAGAGCTTGAGGGTGTAGAGGATGGCTTTAGGGACGCGGTTGTTAGCTAACTACTCTCCTTTTTCCGCGACTCTTCATCCTGCTTGTATAATTGGGAGTCGCAAATCATTGCGGATTCCTCGTGTCCATTGGACCGACAAGCCCCTATTATGGTGTTGGGAGAGGAGACGACCTACTGGTCTTGCCGGCAGCGTCGAGACCAAGCATCAGCAGGCGCATTTCTTTGCTGCCGAAGATCTTGGCCATTGAGCGGGAGATGGCGGCGCCCATGGTGATTTGTGATTTGTGGTTGCTATGCGATTGCTGTGTCTTCGAATGCGCTGAGCGCACTTGTTGTTGATGCCTCCTTATTTCTTTGGTGGCCGAGATAGCCGCTTCAACTGTGAGGTGTCCTGTTCGACAATGGCTGTATGGTGTAGCGACTGCAATGCGCGAGACGTGGGTCTGTTTCTGTCTTCTGGGGGGATTGCTCCGGGGCGAGGGTTTCGGGAGGGTGGATGTCGGTCGTGATTAGGGTTGATGGTTGCTCGTGAAGGTTGGCGTTGACAGGCGTGATCGTGTCGTTTCCAGAATAAGACAGCCTGGTGTTGTTGTTGAGGAGACAGAACAGACAGGACAGACAGACAGGCAAACAAGACAAGTGGTGTGCTTGCACTTCTTTTCTCGCCCGTTGCAACTGCCCCCTCCTCAGTGCGGCTCCCTACCATTTCTCCCTCCTCCCTTCCCTTCCCCCCTGGACATGACATGCGACGCAATCTTAGCCTTCTGTGGTCCCTGCAGCGGTTTCGGCTGAGGCCGTCGCCTCGACACCTGTTTCACCTTTTTGGCCCTTGTCTTGCCTCGATGTATACACGCAAGTTAGGTGCTGGCAAACATCGACTCCTCTTACACAGCCAATGGAGATACTCCCTCCCTCTCAACCCACCTCATCGCAACAGGTTTCCGCTTCTAATTTCTCGTAGGGCTTGTCCCTATAATGATAACTAGTTCGGCGATTGCCTTTTCCTCTTTGACAACACTAGCGGGTTGCGCAAACGATCGTGCTCAAATACGTGGGGAAGGGAGGGATCATCTGAGAAACGCTGACCGTCCTTTCTAGCACACAGATCCCCCGTTGGAGTTGACTGGTCTGTCAATCGTTATATCGATGAGAGCGATATGATCCTATCTCTTGCTATTTAGCTATGAGCGCCGCTCGCCGCCTGAAAGTCGCTGGCCTTCTTTCCGACGCGTCTTGTCTCGTCTCGTCTCGTCTCGTCTGACTTCGCGGCGGCTCTGACCCTAACCGGACAACCTATTGCCATCAACACCATCGGTTCGGTGAGAATTCAATCGGGTCAACCCAGTACAGTCGGCGAAGACAACCCTCCACTGCAGGCATGTGTCGATGCCCAACTCGCTGATTACGTGAGACCTGTCCAACCAACACATCACCCATGCACCTGGTGGAGCTTGATGGGGACATTCGGCCTTCCGGATACTACGTTCGTCGACTGATCGGTCGGGTGAAGCATCTGATACCGACCATTGAAAGTCATATCGAATACTATACTCGTCAATCCTAATCAGTAATCGATCAAGCACGGCGGCAGACAGCTCATCTCACGAGCAAACCTTGATTTGGACGACTGCCATCAAACGATCCGCCAAAACTCATGCCTACTCAGCCAAGATCATGATTTTTCCAGGCATCTACGATTATAATTGGAATGGCTGGGAAGAACACCATCAATCAGTTGAATTGATCAACTGGTCAGATGGCCGAGTGTAAGCAACTTTCCCACCTTTCCGAGCTTCTGAGTTCGATTCCGGGATCCAAATGCTGACAGTCATCTAGGGTTATGGCGCTAGCTTCAGGTGCTCCTGTTGATACTGCTAGTGGAGCAATCCGCGTGGGTTCGAGTCCCACTCTGATCAACACTTCTTTTGTGCGTTTGCAAGAATGATTCACTTCTGACTGTCATGGCATATCTTTTGCTTCTCGGCGGATCGAAGAGGGCTAGCCTTCCATTTTTGCCTGTCTAATTGCCCTGCTCCTTAATCGGATGTGATTGTCGGTTAGTGAGCGAACATACTCGTTCACAAGCAAATGATTGAACATGGACTGTTATTGAACGATCGAACCAGCTGACGAGAAGTAGCACGAATTGAAACGATCAATTTGACAATCGACACCTCTCGTATGGTAATGACGATCGACCACACTTAATTGAGCAGAAAGATGGATATTTCAAGCGGGACGTATCAATCTACAACCTCACCAACTAAACACAATCAAAGCTCTCCGCCACCGCCGGATCGCCCCCATTGTAAGTCTGCACCTTCGGCCACGCACACAGATTTCTCACAGGCAACGACTGCCCAGGCCCAGGTTCCTCGCCATACAAAGTCGCATTCACCGCCTCTAGCGTATCCGGCGCAACGCCCTGCTCAACCCACTTGACGATTGCCTCGAGTTCCTTGACCGGCTGCGCGCCAACACCACCACTGCAGTGCCCAACACCGGGCGCCTCAAAGTAGCGATAGAAATCCTGCACATTGTCGACGGTTTCCAAAACCCGTTGATAATACTCGACCGTGCCGTTAGGCTGGATGAGCAGGTCCGCGAGACCATGCCACGTGATCATCTTGCCATTCCGAGCTTTGAACCGCGAGAGATCTGGGTCGGAAGTGCCGATTATACTGGCGTATTCGTTGCGCGATTGGTGGACAAAGTCGAAGAACTGTGCGTTTGTCATGTTTGTGACGTCGAAGTCGGCGTCTTTGGCGAGGAAGAATCTCGGCCAGTCCGCGGCAACGTTGAAGGGTACGCCGTAGGAGGAGTTGCCAGTGGTGGTGGTGTTGGCGGTGCCGGATAGGTCGGCGTCTTTGTTCAGGCCGTACCATTGCTTTTTGCCAGACTCGTCGATCATGCCAGTCCACGCGGCTTGGACTACGGTGGCGCCCTCGGAGGTAAACATCCGGGCTTCACCGTCGCAATCGAAGGACTGTCCGACTTTGCAGAATGGGTCGAAGGCGCAGGCGTCCGAATCTGCGATGATGCCGTCTTTAAGTCCGTCCGGTTCGTCACAGGCAGCGATAGCGGCCTTGGTATAAGCCTGAAGCTCACACTGCGGCGGGTACACGCCAAGCCTGTTCATGACTTGTTGGGGCCAGTACAACGAAGGAACCATGGAGTTCCAGTTGATGGCAGGAGCCAGAGCGACGATGCCGTCGTACAGCTCCGGGTAACGCTGAGCCATCATCAAACCCTGCCTCCCGCCTGTCGAACAGCCAGTCCAGTAAGAGTAGTCCGGCTTCTTGCCGTAGTATGATTCGGTGATTGCTTTACCCAGGTGGGCCATGTCGGCCAAAGCAACAGCGGCAAAATCTTGCAGGAGGTAGTGATTGACATTGCCTGGGCTGGTCAGGGCCCATGTCGGTTCGCGGCCTCCGGAGTGTCCACCGTCAGTGCTTGCTGCGGCGTAGCCATCGTTGACGGGAGCGACCAGAGTTGGAGCGCCGTAGCCTGTTGTCCATCCTCCACCTCCAGTACCCTGAAATCGACTAGAGAAAGAGTCAGCATGTCATTTGTGATGACACAGTGACTGACTATGTTTCCTTACCCGTTCCAATTGTCAAGCGGAAGCCAGATCCAGACGTTGACAGTGTCGTTCCAGCCTGGATGAGTATATGTGCTATTGTGAGTCAGTCGAGTTTCTGCTTGTGTCTGATTTTAATACGCACACATTAACGCCGCAATAAGAGACTGTCAAATTGGCCGGGAAGCTCCCAAATCCTGAGAGCGTGGTTTCGTTACGATGCTCAGCAACCGACAAATCCAGGATCTCGACTCCAAATACTTTTGGATGAGGAATAGCTGCCGACGTACAAGCAACCTGGCCGTTTGTCGAGCCACCGGAAACCCGTGGCGAGACTGCCAAACCGGCTGTCGCGCCGAGGAGTAATTTTTGCAAGTACATGGCTTGCCAGTGTTGGTTAGATTTTGAACGAAGTCACCCAACAGAGGACCCAGGCCACAGAAGGGCTTTCCCCAACTTATATGTCATCCAGCCAAGGGACATATGCGAGTTGACCACTAGATTTCCATCGTGGTTTCTCGGCCACTCTCCGCCTTCGGTAGAGTGGACGGCATTGATACAGAAGCCGATCTTGCTTTGCTTGTCTACCAGTGGTCGTAGGAGGTGGAGTCGCAGGCGGGGATTCGGCTATTGTGCATCCTTCCAGAGGAGCTGTGGAGGGCAGAGGCGAAGGCATGATGTGATATCACCTTGCGGGCGACGATCAGTTGATGTATGGAAGACTCTTGACTCGTCGTCACTCGCGGGGAGAATATGTTCCGAGTCTTTGCGGGGGCTCCACTACAGTATTATGCATTTGCCGTACCAGTCATGTCTGTGGATTGTGGATGCTTGTTGCGAAGATGCTTCAGTTATGTTGTACAAATGGGATTTTGTGCGACATGATACACATGATGGCAATCATTGAGTGAATGGACAAACACTTATCGGGAATGGTCTTTCAATCTTAAAAATGAGCTCTTTGGTTTTGTTAGAGTATCGGAATCTCCGACCTCGGCCAAAAATCCAAGAGCCGGGACCCGGGGCAAGTACGGTACGGTATCGAGGAGCACTCCAAGCTGTAAGTGAATATCTAGGTATACCTTGACATTCATCACTACCAACCAGCCAGCCATCACGCTGCTGCCAGACTCCCGATAATGCATTAGATCCTATCACATGGACAATCCAGCCATCAGCACTTCCGCCGGAGAAAAGCTCCGGGGCAGCACTCGGAGAGGCGACGGTGATGAAGTGAAAGCACCTTCAACCTCACCAAATCCAAATGGATCAAACGGATCCGATCCAGCCACAATCCCACCAAAAACACCGTCGAAAAATGACCAAGGCTGGCGACGCGTAGTCCGCAACTTCTCCCCATCATGGTTCGCGACAACGATGGGCACCGGCGTCGTCGCCGTCATCTTCTCGACAATCCCTTTCGAGGCTCGCGCCCTGTACTGGCTGAGCATCGTCTTCTTCGCTCTGAACACTTTACTGTTCTCGCTGGCCCTAGGCATTTCCATCCTCCGATACACGATCTGGCCCGAAATCTGGACGGTCATGATCGAGGATCCGAACAACAGTTTGTTCCTTGGTACCGTGCCTATGGGCTTCGCAACGCTGATCAACATGTGGATTCACGTCTGCGTGCCAGCTTGGGGCGAATGGGCGGCTTATCTGGTCCTTGCCTTCTGGATTCTGGATTGCGTTGTTGCTGCGGCGGTCACTGTGAGCCTGGGGATCCTGCTCATGTCAGCCTCTTATCAGCGATCTCTGGACAGCATCACAGCAGCACAACTTCTGCCCGTCGCAGCCACGATTGTCGCAGCAGGTGCAGGCTCGGAAGTTGCTTCGGTCATGCCAGATCCGCAGCTAGCTCTTGGAGTGATCATCGCCTCGTATGTGCTGTGGGGGATGGCGACTCCGATGGCATTTACCGTGCTGGTGATATACTACCAACGGCTGGCACTCCACAAAATGCCACCGAGAGAGGTCATAGTCAGTGCATTCCTACCTTTGGGACCTCTCGGATACGGAGGCTTCACTATACTCAACCTTGGCAAGCGAGCGGCAGAAGTGTTTCCACAGACTGGCACTCTGGATCCTTTGGCTGGAAGAATTGCATACGTTCTCGGCTTTTTCGTCGCTCTAATCATGTGGGGATGGGGACTGCTATGGTTTAGCTTTGCGCTCGCAGCGCTTTGGAAAACTGCAATGAACGGAGGAGTCCCGATGAACATGGGTTGGTGGGGATTTACGTTTCCGCTCGGGGTCTACGCTAGCAGCACCATACTGATTGGCAGGGAGCTCCAATCGCTATTCTTCAGAGTTCTGGGGACGATATTCGGCGCTGCCGTTGTCCTGTTGTGGGTGGTGATTGCGGTGAGAACCGTCAAAGGTGCCTACAGCGGCAAGCTCCTCAGGGCGCCTTGTTTGGCCAACTTGAAACCCGAACCACAGCAAGCACCTCAGGACGGAGGAGAATCGGAAACAGCTTCCGGTGGACTAAATATGTCGAGCAAGTGAACGATTGCTCTGTCCGAATAATGTAAAATTGTAATCTCCAGTGATTGATGATCGTAGCCCATGTGCCCAGCAACCCAGCGATTTCTGGGGCTCCCAATTCGCCACTAACGCCTTCCTGCGCCAACGCTCTTGAAAGGAAATGATTTCTTTTATCGTGGCATGCGATCGAGGATTTACTCGTCTACATCCATCTCCTCGGCACCCTTGCCTCTGACCAGCTTCTTCTGCTTCTTGGGGCCCTTGGCCTTCGTCTTGTTGCCATCGACTTCCTGGTTGATCGCCGACTTTTGCAGGTCCTCCACGGTAATCTCGTCGCCCTCGATCTCCATCGTCTGGTCGAGCTCCTCGTCGAGGGTCTCCTGGACCTTGTCCCTGTACTGAGGCGGCAGCAGGTGCTGGTTCTCCGCGACGAGCTTCTTGTCGGCCTCGAGCTGGATGGCCTTGTTGCCGGCCATGCGGTTCTTGTAGAATTGCCTCTCGCGCTTAGCGCGGATCTCGCCAACGCGCGACATGGCCTCGAGTGTGCGTGCGACCAGGTCGCGGTTGTAGCGCACGGGGATGTTGCGGCGCTGCTGGAACTGGAGCGTGCTGTCGACCGTCATCTCCTTGCCGTGCGCACGGCGGAAGGCCTTGGTCCAGCCGAGCTTGCGTGGGTTACGCTTCATCTTGAAGTTCTTGTGGCATTTTGAGCGGCAGAAGCGGAAGAGTTTTGCGTCGTTGCGAACAAATGTGATGCCCTTGGAGGGGTAGCAGGGCTGCGAACAGAAGTGGCAGGTTTCGACTCTGGGTGGATTGTTAGTTGTTACCGTGTCTGTGACCTGCAGAAGTCTACATACCTCATGTTTGCTGATTAGCGCCTGATTTGGCGACTTTTTATGTGATTTGGATGGTCGTAGTCGCAGAAGTCTCTCGCTCGGCCCCAAAAAGTACATCTCAAAAAGTTCGAGACAGGGCTCGATGGTCCGTGCGAGCTCAAGTCGCCTCGCCTCGCTTTCGGCCAACTTCCTCTCACCTCCGAGGCGACCCGATGAGAGATCAACAAAGTACTACCACTATTGCGACGATTATCACCTGAAGACTACCAGCCGACCGTCCAACACCGACGCTCATCCGTTCACATCACATCACATCATGGCGACAGCGCTTGCAGTGGGTGTCGGCGTCGCCGCAGCCGCCTTCTTCGTACGCCCCTCCACCATCAACTATGCGCCAAAAAAGATATTGACTCGTTACAGGGTCGTGCCGGTCTCGTTGCTCTTCGTAGATACCGTGGCGGTACCAGTGCCATCGGCAAAGCATTCTACAAGGGTGGATTCGAGAAGACGATGAACAAGAGGGAGGCGGCTCTGATTCTTGAGTGCTCGTAAGTCACGTCCACAGAGTAAGACTATGATACATGTACGGTAACTAACGAATCAACTACAGAGAACGTGGTCTCAACAAGGAGATTGTCCGCAAGAGACATCGCCAGATGATCATGCAAAACCACCCCGATCGCGGCGGAAGCCCCTACCTGGCGACGAAGATCAACGAGGCGAAGATGTTTTTGGACAAGAATACTTGAGTCTTTGCGGAGTGTACTATACAACAAGAGCTGGATGCATCTGTGGGTTAAGCGTGGCGTTGGAGGATATTGTGGCATTTCTGTACAAATACTCTAACTCTCAACTATGAAAAGCAACAGCGGAAGCTTTGGCTTGTTCTAGCTGTACTGGTGCCCCTATGCTACACGGTGCAAGAGGCGAGAGGATCTGTGGACACTTTGGGAAACTCGAATTCCGCAGATTCGAATGGCACTCGGCGCCGCTGTCTTGGGAATCACACGCGGGCTGCGCTGTATCCTTGTTCAGGGGAATATGAAATATGGACCTGACTAGACATGTTGCACTGCGTTTGTCTTAAAGCCAGGTGCTGGCAGAGCGAAGGTGGGTTGTAGCCGGACAGTGTGCCAATCATTCCAACAGAGGCGATGGAGATACGGGCACGTGCAGCGAAACCAGCAGTCCCCTTGATCAGAGCCTATCTCGTCTTTCCAAACAGCTTGGACGCCACGTTCGAAACCTTCTTAACATCCCGATAAGTCAGACTAACGCGGTCTGTCCTCTTATTGCAGCCACCGTTTGCCTCGATCACGGCCTGGTCTCCCAGAAGACTCCAATTCGCCACAGTCTCAGCCGTCAGACCAGAGTCCTCGGTCACCTCAGCGATGCCGTGTAGAGTATCAGTGTACGCCGAACCAGTGGTGAGTAACAGTGATCTCGGCTCCTGCAAGATTCGCCACCGCTTGGGTTCGTCTGAGCCCGTCGAGTCGACATCATTGCCATCTTTCCGTTTCTCGGTCACATCAAGTACGAGGCTTCCTCGTAGACTGACCGTTGCCACAACGGGGAAGTAGGCATCTCCATCTTCGTGTGGCATGATCCCTTGACCGGGGAGATACTCGTTGATCAGGCAGTGGTTGATGCCGTGAGGTGCTCCTTCGAAGACACCCAGAGACGAGATCCGATCGACGACAGGAGTGGTGAGCCAGGGTGGCATTTCTGTCGATGCGAGAAGAGCGTTGTTCGCAGTGAGTTGGGCTGGCATGGCTTGCAAGCGGCGGTGTTTGAGAGATATCCAGCGATTTGCGGGAATCTGGGTGTTGTGTGAGAACAAATTAAACAAGGGAGACTCTGAGACGGGGCTTAGCATACCTTTTCCAGAATGCGCTGCTCTTCATTTTCACTTATGAAGTTGGGGATGTAGAACATCGATGGAAGCAGGTCTGGGATTTGCTGCTGCTGTAACATTTTCGGTGCCTCTTCGTTGGCCATCTTCGGAGTGTAGTTCTTTTCTCGAAAATTATGCGTCGTATGGTCCCAGGACACTTTTGTAACAAAGTCGATAGCTGATGCGATTGTGTATTCCAAGAAACGCATCAAACAAGAGTGGCCGCAAGAACGACGCCTCAAAAGCGCGCGGGGCATTTGACCGAACTTCCTTCCTCGAGACCAAGGGCCGATCCAAGCCTGCACACCTAGACCTCACTTTACCTCAGACTCCCAAAATCATGGCACCGAAAGGCAAGGGCGGCGACAAGGGCAAATCCGCCGACAAAGGCGCAGAAAAGAAGGCTGGAGCTCAGAAAGGAGCCCAGTCCATCAACGTCCGCCACATTCTGTGCGAGAAGCACGCCAAAAAGGAAGAGGCCTTGAAGAAGCTGAACGATGGTGTGGCATTTAACAAAGTCGCGGAGGAGTATTCTGAAGACAAGGCTAGAGCAGGTGAGATGCATTGCGGGTTTCTCTAGCGTCAGATGGGACAATACAAAACGCGATCTGGCTCTGACTATGTATAATTTCAGGCGGCTCTCTTGGCTGGAAGGGCAAGGGTACTTTGATGCCGGAGTTTGAGAAGGTGGCTTTCGAGTTAGAAGTGTCTTCTATTGGTAGTCCGAAGTGGGCAGAGTGTGTATCGCCCACTCATGTTTCCTTGTGTACTACTACTAACACACATCAGATGCAAAACAAGTGAAGGGTACCACATTCTGATGGTTGAAGGCCGCAAGTGAGGCGAAGAAATGCGAGGAAACATGTCATGCCGTGGTGGTATGGTAGTAGCATGAGAAAATCTTCAGCGTCCTACTTACTCATCAGAAGACCGTGTCGGAAGTGCTGTTGCTGTCCACTAGAAATGGTGTGTATGTAGGAGCCTAGGGGGGCTGGGACGTGGCGCTGCAGTGACCAGGGCTGAACTCTTGGCCAGCCCTGTCGCTCTCGGATTCGCTTGTACAAAACATGAACGAGACAAACGACTGCACGGCTGCTCGTGCTTCCGTACACTTGGCACTCATTAATGCCCAGGCACCAGCATCACGTTCTACATACATCTTCGACCTCACGGCTCGAACCTCTCTGACATCAATGTAGTCGCCTATTCTCCGCGTCACGTACGCATTCACTGTCGCATTTGTCCTGACCAAGGTCTGTATGGTCTGCATAACTACGGTTCACGTCCGATTAGACCTCTGAGATACACTTGGCTTCGTTCCCGACATTCCAATAGCGCCACAAAAGCAGCCATGGGTCTGTTCAAGCGGACCAAAAAGCCAGATGACACCGCAGGAAATGACGACGAGAAGCGCAACTCATTTTCCAACGCCACGAACGAACCTTCGGAAGATGATTTAGCGAAGTCGGGCTTATCAGAAACCCAGGCTCAGATTCTCAAGGACCAGATCGGCTATCCAAATGGCATCAAGAAAAGAACCATCTTCGCCGTGTATCGGTATGCTGGTGCCCTGGAACTCGCCATGGTTGCTGCCAGCACGTTTTGTTCACTGGCTGCTGGGATCATCGCACCTCTGATGATCGTTATCTTCGGTCAACTCGTTGGTGACCTGTCCGGCGACGTTGCGGCAGGCGGATCGGTCGGGGGCAACATCGCGAGCAATTCTCGAATTCTCTACCTGGTGTACTTGGCTGTCGCGTCTTTCGCTCTGGAGTTTGTCGCCACGGCGGGCTGGCAACAATCTGGACGTCGCATCGCTAGAAGGACGAGAGAAGAGTATTTGCGGGCGCTCCTGAGACAAAACATTGGCTTTTTTGATAGTTTCGGCTCAGGAAAGATGACTTCTCACATTACTGCAGACATGAACGCGATACAAGAAAGCATCAGTGAGAAGGTGGGCCTCACGCTCTCCACCACCGCTACGTTCGTGGGGTCTTTTATTGTCGGCTTTATACAGTACTGGGCGCTGGCATTGATTCTCGCATCGGCTCTACCAGCGATCATAATACTCATGGGCATCATCTCCCTGCCAATGCAAAAGAACAACAGAAGAGCCAGCGAAGGAGCTTCGGAAGCTGCCACGGTGGTTGACGAGGCTTTCAGTGCGATCAAGAGCGTCATGGCCTTGAATATGCAAGAGAGGATGAAAGACCGATACGCCACACATACGCGGCATGTGGAACACTGGAGCAGCAAGACCAAGTCATACGCCGGACTGATGATCGCGGTCATGATGTGTGTGGTCAACCTGATGCACGGAATCGGCTTCTGGCAAGGCGCCAGATTTGAGAACTCCGGAAGCGTGGACATTGCTGGGATCATCATTACCCTGCTGGCGATTATGACAGGATCTTTTAGTATTGCTATGCTCGCGCCAAATCTTCAGGCCTTCAACGCTGGCATGACTTCGGCCGCAGTCATCTTCCGCACCATCGACAGGCCCTCACCGATGGACCCGTCCATGAGTGGAGGGCTAGATGCTTCGGGAATGCAAGGGGATATTGTCTTCAAAAGCGTAAGACACGTCTACCCATCCAGAGTGACGACGAACGCTCTTTCGGACTACACGCTCCACATACCGGCCGGCAAGTCGACTGCTCTTGTAGGTCCCAGTGGGGGCGGCAAGTCGACCGTCGTGGGGTTGTTACAGCGGTTCTATACTCCAGTGGAAGGCTCCATCACGATTGATGGCATGCCAATCGCCGAGTACAACCTCGGTAGTCTACGACGACAGATTGCTGTAGTCAGCCAGGAGCCCGTCTTGTTCAGTCTATCGCTTCGAGAGAACATCGCCTTCGGCCTCACGGACAACCAACGAAGCAGCCTCTCTGAAGAGCAATTAACCGACGCGGTCAAGCAGGCTGCGATGCAAGCTTATGCACACGAATTCATCATACGCCTTCCGCAAGGGTATGATACTGATGTTGGCGAGCGCGGTGTGTTGCTTTCCGGTGGCCAGAGACAGCGTATTGCGATAGCACGTGCCCTCATATCTGATCCAAAGATTCTTCTTTTTGACGAGGCAACATCAGCATTAGATACTCAGAGTGAGCGCATCGTGCAGAGAGCGATTGAAGAGGCCAGCCGTCACAGAACTACGATCATGATTGCACACCGATTATCGACAATCCGCGACGCAGACTCGATTGCTGTCGTCGTTGGTGGACAGGTTTGTGAACAGGGCACGCACAGCGAGCTATTTGCTCGATCAGGAGCTTACAAAAAGCTCGTAAACGCGCAAGCACTGTCGCAAGGATCCGACGGAGAAGACCAAGACCCGTATCTGGAAAAGGTTCCTACGGCAGAGATGGAAGTTATAGAAACTGATTCGTCTGGTACACCTACTCTTACCAATATCCACAGCAAAGGAGCGTCAATTTTACGACGAACCTCCACTGCGAAGTCGGCGCTCGACGAAAAGAAGGAACACACGACTACCAAAGATGCAGAGCTGAACAAGACATGGTGGGACGTCATCAAATTCCTTGCCTACTACAACCGTCAGGAGAAATGGCTTCTCCTCACTGGATGCGCGCTATCGATCATTTCAGGCATGGTACAGCCTGTCGGTGCTGTTCTCTTCGCCAAATCTATCTTTGCAGTCGTCGCTCCGGATCTCACGGCTTTGAAAGTAAATTTCTGGGCTGCAATGTACCTACTCGTAGGTTTTGTTGCGCTACTAGCTCTCGCAGGGCGAGCACTTGTTTTTGGTATTGCTTCTGCGAGGTTAACAGCAAGACTGAGAACAACGATCTTCGCTTTCACGCTGAGGCAAGAGGCTGAGTGGTTCGATACACCCGAACATTCATCTGGTGCACTGACTTCCATGCTCTCGACGGAGCCCGATAATGCAGCCGCCATCTCGGGCGCCACGCTTGGCACACTCATCGACGGCGCTGTCACTCTTGTCGGCGGCATGATTCTTGCACTTGCGATAGGCTGGAAACTGGCCTTGGTCTGTATCTCGGTTGTGCCAGTAATCCTAATCAGCGGTTTCGTCAGAGTTGCACTTCTGGCGAGGTTTCAAACCATGGCTAACAAGGTGTTTGAGGGATCGGCGGCCACAGCTTCCGAATACATTGCTGGCATCCGTACAGTGGCTGCCCTTTCAAAAGAAGCCACAGTCTGGCAGCGTTATCACGATCAGCTTGTCGAAGCCGAGCGGAGCAGCTTGAACTCGGTGATCTTGTCATCACTCCTCTTCGCCATGTCGCAGGCGTCTCAACTAGGAATTTTTGCACTTTTGTTTTGGTTTGGAGGCAAACTGATCGGCTCGGGAGAATATGGGCAACAGCAATTCTTCATCTGTATTTACCGTCCCCTGCAAACGTGTTGATGAAGATGCCACTAACAGGTCCGGTAGGTCTCGCTGCCGTAATATTCGGCGCACAAAGCGCAGCCAACTTCTTCGGCTTCGGTCCAGATATCACCAAAGCACGAATTGCCACCGAAAGACTCATTGGGCTGCTAGGCACCGACTCAACAGAGAAACTAGCTCCCACCGTCGATGTGCCTCCCCTAACAGGCCACGTCCAGCTCAAGAATGTCCAATTTTCATACCCTGGCCGATCAGCCGTCGTACTCGACGACCTTACCCTCGACATCCCAGCAGGCAGCTTCGTAGCCCTCGTCGGCCATTCCGGCTGCGGCAAATCCACCGTCATTAGCCTGGCCTCAAGACTATACCACCCAACCTCAGGCTCAATAACCGTCGACGGCGTCGATATCGAGCACATGGACGCCCATACCCTCCGCACGCAACTCTCCGTCGTCGCCCAAGAGCCCGTCCTCTTCTCTGGCTCCATCCGCGAGAACCTCTGCATGGGTCTACCTCTCGGAGAGGAAGTCTCCGAAGATCGCATCGTCAAAGCCTGCCAGGACGCCAGCATCGAGAGCCTGATCTCATCACTCCCCGAAGGCTACAACACCGCTCTAGGAAACAAAGGCGTGCAGCTCTCCGGCGGACAAAGACAAAGGATAGCGATTGCGCGAACGCTGCTGCGTAATCCCAAGATCTTGCTACTGGACGAAGCTACGAGCGCTCTCGACTCCGAGTCGGAGCATCTAGTTCAAGAGGCTCTCGACAAGGCGGCCGAAGGCAGGACGACCATCTCCGTTGCGCACAGGCTCAGCACCATCCAACGAGCGGACAAGATCTTCGTGCTTGAGGCTGGCAAGTTGATGGAGAGCGGCACCCACGAGGAGTTGTTGAAAAAGAGAGGGAAGTACAGCCAGTTTGTCAAGGAGCAGGATCTGGGGAGCAAGGGCCCATGAACATGATCTTCGGCCTTCTTTTTCTACTCTTGTGTGTCACTTAGTCCAGTGCAATTCTACCATGATGATTGATGTAGAGATAGCAGGATAGCCCGGGAGTGCATGATTGAACGTCTCTCGACTCAAGCGATGTAAAAATACGTCTCGATGCAGTTGAACGGGGCCGATCGCGCGTTCAAAGCCTATCTGCGAACATCTTAACGACCTCGTTGGCGATTCTGAGAGATGAGCACTCTACCGAGTCGTCTAATTCTCTGATTAGATTCGCCTGACGTGTAGTGTCATTCGAGCTGGCATCGACACCAAAAAGAACTGTGGCCGTCGAACTCGCCCGCTTTCCTCTCAAAGACAGAGTGGACAAAAGACAAAAAATCAAAAACATACAACAGGCGGGATTCCCAGATGGTCACCCACTCTAGTACTAGTCGCCCGGTTCAGTGCTTATGTATGGCAGAGCGGACGGGATGCCCAGTTCTCACTGACCTATGGTCGTATGTACTATTTGACCGTGGCACATCATTTATAACAAGAGCATATCATAAGGGTAGAGCCAGCTACCCAGGATTGCTCACTGGCACCATTTTGCTTTGACCTTCTTGCTATACCACAGTACTTATGGTATCTTGAATCGCACCAGCCTCCAACCCCCAGCATTCTCTAGTGCAATGAAGTCATGTAACACAGACTTCCGCATCCATCTCACCGTTGGTAATCCAAAATCCTTCTCCAAATGCAGCCCGCTTCACTGAGCTACCACCAGGCTCCGTTGATCCTAACCAGCTGTTCATACTCGATGTGTGAGCGAAGTCATTTTGGCTGCGGAGAGTGTTTGTATGGCGTGATGGTCTCGAGTAAGACGGTTGGTGAGAGAGTAAGGCTGACATTACGTGCATGAGAGGCTGGTGCCTTAGCTCACGAGCAATTTGACGTTTCACATGCCAACTGCACTCAAGTCAGCAGCCGGCCATCTCACTTACAATGAAGTGAAATTGACCAAATCGCGGCCTAATGACATGCTGTGGTCGACTTGTTTGGATGAATAAGACCATTGCTTGCATTCTATCTAATATATGTACTCACAATGATAGGTCCTGATCAAAGAAAAAGAAAAAAAGAAAAAAGAAAAAGGGAGCGATGAACGTATTCACAGGTTGGCAGAGAATCAGAGGGCACAGCTCATAGCAACGCCCAAGAGAGCACTCATAGCAAGAGGAACAGCGAGGCTGCTGGATGCACCTGTGTAAGACGCCTCGTCTGCGTCCGAGGTGCTGTTGCCCTTTGAGTCGGTCGAGTGGCCACTGGTGCCAGCAGCTGAAGAGCTGCTGTTCGTGCCTGCTGCGGAAGTCATGGCGGGCATGGTAGAGTTGGAGGTAGAAGAGGTCTGGTATCAAAGTTAGTACGACATCCCATACAGGTGTGCTCGTCCAAGGTTCGAATATGCTAACCGTAGATGTTGTCTCGCTACCAGAGATGGGAGCGCCATCGAGAGGTACGTATGCATACAAGTCTGCACCCTTGTTGCCACACTTCTGGTCGGGGTACCCAGGACATCCTTGGTTGCAGTTCTCAACGCTGAGCTCCTCAACCGGCTCCTCGTTCGAGCACCAGCAGTCCTGGTACTGCAGGACAGCGTAGGTGAATTTGCCCTGGCACTTGTCGTTGCAAGCACCCAGAGACTGATAGATGTTGGAACCTGGGAACTCGTTAGAATGACTGATTTGTCAAGACAAAAGTGTTTCGGGAGGAATGTACCTTGGCTGTTGCTGGCTCCGGTGTTTTCCTTGGAGCAGTACTTGACTTCGAGGTTGATAGCCGATTGGGTTGCAGCTGTGGCATAGGTAGCCAGCAGGAGAACGCTGCACAGGGAAGTCTTGATTGTGGAAAGCATGTTGGGTGTTGTGTTTTTAGGTGATGTTGTGGTAGAAGTGAAGTGCCTGAAGAGGCAAGAGAGGAATATAGTTTCGTTATAACTTATACATCCCCTTGCATGGATGGATTGGATTGGTCGTTTCGCCACAGGGACTAGTCAGCCCTAATTTCGCGGCTATTTTTTGCCGAGTACCTCACTGACCTCTCTGAGTGTTTCGCGAGGCCGATGAGACGTTCAAGTAACCAGGGATGTTTTCTAGTTCCAACAGTCTGATGAGCCATATCGTGAGCGAAGGAGGCCCTTAGCATGATGTCGCGAGACCAATCGGCAGTATTTCACGCTTTGCTCAGCGTAACGCTTTCGCTTCCTACAGAACTACGTTTTAAGTGGTCAGTCGGACTTCGTATCTTGAGGAATGCAATGCAACATCCTAGTAGTCTTTGAGAATTGATATGAAGATGTGACACGCTAGGACGCTCCTTTGAACCGGACGTTACTCCTAATCCTTAGAGGAAGACAAGGAAGTCGTCGCACGAGTCACCTCTTGGCGAGCTGATTGCCCGACTTTGAGATGATCACGTGACCCGGATCTCATCTCCATTAGGTGAACAACGTCTTTCCGGATTACACGAACAAGGATGTCAAGAGCATTCAACCATTGGTTGTTGAACAGGACGCAAGACTTGACTCCGTCCACGATCGTGGTACTTTACGAGGTCACAAGTTTCTGAATGCGTGCCTGACTCGGTGGTTTGAACATCAACAAATCGCAGTCGTGCCAACCGATGGTTTGTTTGACAAAAACGGAGTATCCATAACTGTTGGACTTAAATTGGCTACGTACGCATTCACCGTTATATTGCGACAAATTGGATGAATATCAATGTGTTTAAATAAGACGGAAGGTCAAGCCTGCTGCAATGTGCTACATATTGATCAGCTGTACTACAAGTAGTTCGATATCTCCATGTCCTTTCCGTCGACCTTCTTTTGGGTGTTGGGAGAATCACAACTCCCCTCGCTTCAACCAACTCAACATGGAAGGCGAAGAGTGTGGTTACCGAGCTGGCTGGTGGTGATTGAAGACCTGAAGAGCTTGCTCTGTGATGACTTACGAAAGCATCTGGACTTTCCAGCCTTACCATTCACATGCCCACGTTTTGTGCTGGCAATAAAGTGCTATATGGACCTGTGTCGCGGACGATTCTTGTTGGCGATCACGGTACCATACTTCGATGCCCTCACAAGGTATCGGATGGCTTTCCTGGGGCGAGGCTTGTACGAATCTCCTCTACTCGATGTGTGTCAGCCTCTTTCCGTACGTTTGCAGGCGCTGCTGCTGCACGTGTGTATCTCTCTTACCCTTGTAAAGCCTGCTTGCTTTGTGTAGTGACTTCCGCTCAATGCCATCGAGACTGCTTCGAACGTCCGTTGGCCGGAACGACGAGGCCTTCCTTGGTTGCTATGTAGACAACCAAATTAGCATATATCTTCCTGCGATCCATACTTCAAACCTGGTTTCTTTCTCTCTCGTCCTCTTCACCCAGACCCGACTTGTCCCATCTTCCAACTCCACCCACATCTCCTTGCCCTTTCGTCTTATTCTCCGTTCTCGACACGCACCCATGCGACGGGCATCGGCCTCAGACCTCCTCGCCTTCTCCGCTCAACCAGCAGCCTCTCGTTCGGCCGTCAACGAACCCGCCTCGATCTCATCGTTCATCCACACCCACATCGCCGTACCTCCTCGCCTTCCACTCCGTCCTCGACACGAACCCATGCAGCATGCAACGACCTCAGACCTTCTCGCCTTTCCGCACAAGCAGCAGCCTCTCAGTCGGCCGCCTGGCACTGGCTTTTCCATGTCATCAGCGGCCAGCATTTATGCTTGAGACACTTGTAAAGGTGAGGAATCCCAAATGAGTCACCCTGCGAGGATCGAAGGATATGGCGATGATGCGCACGTACATATTTTGATGATGGAATATCGATGGCTAGGATGTTCGGCTGTGGTGAAAGGAAATTTCCGCGGTGTTATATGCTCGCGATGTTGATCTGTGCGGTGACCACCTCTCAGTCATTCTCCTTTTGGTACCTCGAGTACACGCATGAGAAGCGGTGATTGTCGTCTTCATGTCGTTGATTGGGTGATTTAGTTGCTTACTCCGTTTAAAGTTTCAGGCTACTCCGCAGAGCTGCATGGCACTGGATTGCTATTAGCTACCTAAGAATATTCGCGTGGTTAAGTGATTACCGAATTGAAGAATGAAATTTTGGAATGGGAAAGTCAAAGCAGGATCTCGCAGTGAAAAATTTGCGTCGCTGTGCCAAAAGGTCAAAGTTCGAAAGATCTTTGGTACGATACAATATTCAACGTCTCACCACCTTTCGCGAGCGAATTGTCTCTCTTCGCCTACAGCCTGACCTACGGCTCCAGACTCCCTTATCACTTGATCATAAGTAGGCGAAGGCATGCCTCCCTCAACCGCTGAAGGCACCATGTGCCAATATAGCAAGTCTGGATCGGCGCGGACACTACTTGTCATGCTACCATATGCCGGAGGCGGATTTAGTATCTGGGCGCCTTTGTCGCCAATTTCGTACATCTCTGGGCCAGCGTTGTGGTTGAGTTCGTCGAGGTTGGAGCCTTGCACAGGTATAGGCGTTTGGGGGATGTAGTGGCCAGCAATGTTCGTACTTGCTGCAGATACTGCCTCCTCGTGTGAGTGGTTGCGGTGGCGTCTGCGCCGGGGAGCTGGTTCGATGCGGACTATCCGTTGCTTGTTGCGCTCACGGAGGCAGCTTAATCGGACTAAGGTGTGGGCGAAGACAATGCTGGTAAGTAGTATGGCGAGGATGAAGAGGACATGGAGGATCGGAGCGACGTGCGTGGACGTCGTTGCGAGAACGATATCTGATGATCTGTCAGCCGTGTTTGAGTCGCACGATATGCCAATGTATGCCTTACATGCACCCAGAAGGCCGAACATCGAGAATCCCAGGATGATACACACGGCCCACTGTGTGTTGCTGTTGCGCTTGCTGGATTTGCGACTTTTGGGTCTCGTCCAGGCCTTGCGTTGTTGTCTTGGCTTAGTTCGTTGTGCTTCGGTTTGCTGTAGGTTCATGAAAACAGACACGGCATTTGGGCTCAGGTCTGGATGTTCGGCTGTGGCAACATGGACTGGAGGACTGCGAGGTCCACGGCGCCATGCGGGAAACAGCACACCTGGCACATCTCCGTGAAGAGACACTGGTGTGGTACCCGCTGGGCTTTCTGGTTGTAGCCTACGTCGAGGCTCGGATTTTGTGACTGGACTTGGGAGAACGCAAACTGCAGGCGACCCGTTCGTTGGTGATGCCGTGGGAGAGATGTGGAGAGCCCCAAAGACAGACTGCCGGAGGAGGTCGCGTACGTTGTCGTGAACGCGCGAGAGCCGTGAAGGGAGGGGATCTTCGAGGATCCCAGCTTCCAGGTTGCTCGAGTCTGGTAGAGGGCTGCGCATTGTTACTATTGCTATTCCCTTGCGTTCTGTGCTGTCTTGACTCTTGAAAAGAAGATAGTGTCCAGAGAGAGAAAGTCCAGAAGAATGAAATTGAATGCAAGAGGTGAGGGAGACTAGTCTTCTTCATGAACGACACAAACAAACCCAAGAACCTACCGCGCAGAATGCGATACCACCTCACGCACATGTACAGAAATGCACCCACCACTATCGCAAGACTCCCCTCCTGCACCTGCCCGCCTATCATCCCTCGCGAATCACTGCGTCAGGAAACAAAGCAACAATCCCCTGGCACACCACACCGCACCGTAACACGGCATGGTAGTGCACAACGCAAGGCAAAGCGGTCGCACTCTCCCAGGAAGACCCAGAAGAACAGAACAAAAGGGTTGTCAGCCGACAACGCGAAACGCAGCCGTGTGCCGAACCTTTCTCACACACTCCGCAAGCCAAACAACCAATCCAATCCTCCCTCGCTCTCAAACATGCCGTTCTGCAAGTCATGAGCGGGAAGTGGTAAGAGAGGTGTTCGCGAGCTGCGCCCCGTCATTGGGCGTTGGGTTGGAGCGCTGTCGTCCAGTGGATGCGTGCGACGGGGGTGCGTCTGATGCAGGTACCGGGGTCGCGGTGCAACTCTGATACTCGGAGGGTGTGCTTGAGGTTGGATCGGCCAAGAATAGGACGAGGGCGCGACTGTGCCATTAGGCTCGCAAGTCGCAATATTTGCGGACTGGTATGGAACGTGGTGTTGCGCTCGAAAGGGAGTTTATCGTGGATCGTGTCTTATCGCTTCGTCATTGTAGCATCTCGGCGTTCTGAGATGTACGCGCCAATGTCGGTCAAAACTCCAAGCACTCTCAAAGGGAGCCTGACGATCAACGCCATTTACGCCACATAATTTCGAAATGATGAGGAGAAGTGTGTGGATTATTTTCGATGAAGGTCAAGTGATTGTGTTATTCACTCAACATATGTGAGGTCTATCCAAATTATGTACAAGATTAGTCTATATATGGATCGTTTGTGTACGGTGAGAGCACCTTTTGACAACATAGGAAAAAACGAAAGGGTATGAGTCGTAAACGCGGGCGATGTCCTGCTTTGCATGGGAATCAGGTCCGAGGGTTTGGTCTCGCATGCAATTAGAACAAGCCTTCTTATCCCATCAGACCGGCAAGCGGGCTAGCCAGGTCGCTCTTGGGGTCCGAAGCAGGAAGTTCGGCAGCCGAGAGGGCGGATGATGCCTCAGGCTTGTTGTCGGTAAGGTCAGCAAGTGGTGCTGACTCGTTCGCCTCAGGCTTGAGCTCCGAGGCAGTTGTGGGAACAGCGAGGTCCTCGGGCTTCTCCTCCACAAGGCTAGCGACAGGGGAAGACTCCTCGATCTCAGGCTTGAGCTCTGAAGTAGTCTTAGAAGCAGAAAGTTCCTCAGGGTTCTCGGCCGCGAGGTCAGCAAGCGGGGATGACTCCTTAGTCTCAGGCTTGAGCTCTGAAACGGCCTTGGGAGCAGGAAGGTCCTCAGACTTCTCGCCCGCGAGCTCAGAAAGTGGGCTTGACTCCTCAATCTCGGGCTTAGGCTCCGAAGCGGCTGTGGGAGCAGCAACTTTCTCAGGCTTCTCCTCTACAAGGCTAGCAAGAGGAGATGACTCCTCAATAGCCGGAATTTCCTCAGTCGCGGGCGATGCCTTCGGTTGCTCGCTCACAAGTCCAGCAAGATCAAGCGGTGAGGACTCCTCGGACTCAGGCAAAGTCTCCAGGGAGCTGACAGCAGCCTCAGGGGTAGGAGCCTTCTCGAGCTTCTCGTCCGCAAGGCTATCAATTGGAGAGGACTCCTCGATCTCAGGCTTCTCCTCAGACATGGTTGCCAATTCAGGAGCAACCATAGACTCGGGCTTCTCGTCTGCCATTCCGGGAAGGGGAGATGACTCCTCGGTCTTAGGCTTGACCTCTGCAGAGCTGGCAGCGGCCTCAGCCACAAGAGGGGACGTCTCCTCGATCTCAGGTTGAGCATCAGCAAGAGCAGCCCAGCTAGCATCAGCAGCAACAGTGGCGATTTCTTCCTGAGACGGCACCGAGGGTGCGGCGGCGGCAGCGGGCTTCTCGTGCTGGTTCTTGAGAGAGACGAGGTACTTGTCGAGGAAGTTGCTGCCGGATGGCTTCGCCACCGGGACGGTCGGTGCTTCAGGTGCTTGACGCTTGATGGGCAGGCCACCGATAGGAAGTTTGTTGAGCATGTCCAGCTTGTCATTGATGCCGTGGAAGCCAGAGGCGGCAGAAGTCGTCTTGTTAGAGGCAGCGGAAGTGACGTTCTTCGCGTCAACGGCAGGAGTCTCGACCTTCTCCTCCTCAGATTCTTGGCGCTTTGTGGGAAGGTTGTTGAGGAGCGTAACCATCTGTTCGTTGATGGCGTCAAGACCAGCAGAAGCGGGTTTAGATGGGACGGGAGCGGGTGCCTTGAAAGCGGCTTTGCCACTCCTCTCTGCCGTCGGAGTCCCGTGGTTCATTTGGCTCTGCATCTCGTCATGGAACTTGGCCTTTGCCTCTGCTTGAGCAATGGTTTTCTCGTTCCAGTCGTAGAACTGACGCTTGAAGTGCAGGCCACCTGTCTTGAAATCAGGGCCCTCTACTCTGACTTGAGACAAATCAGGTCTCGCTTTTCGAGAGTCATCTTTTGCAAGGGTGGGCGCGTTGTTCCAAAGATCCGGTGCCTCTCCAGAAAGGTCTGGAGCGCCGCTCGAAAGGTCCGGAGCATTTGACCAAAGATCGGGAGTCATTTGCGAAAGATCGGGTGTGGTCTTTGATAGGTCTGGAAGGCTTTTCTCGACATCTGGGAGCTGGCGGCGTTCCACAGGGGTATCGCCGGTCTTATCCTTAGCAGCGGGATCCTTAGTCGAAGTCTCATTCTTTGGGGCGTCAGCATTCACCTCTTCGTCGACCAGCTTCTTAAATTCGACGACCTTGGTCAACTGGCTGTTGGCGTCACTGGAGGTTTCGTTTTTGGCAGAGTCACCAGACTTGTCGGATTTAGCATTGGCAGCCTTGGGCTCCTCGAGTGTGGCGTTGGCAGCTTTATCAGATTCGCTTGACTTGGAGTCGAGCTCCTGGTAGTAACGTTCGAGCGCCTCATCCGATGCTTCTTCGTCGTACTCGCCCTCGCCATCGAAAGTCATGAGGAAGGCGTCGAGAGTTTCTTCTTCGGCTTGACGCTTCTCGACATCCTGGTCAATACCGGCGAGTGCCTCGTCTTGTATGGCCTTGGGGTCGGGGTTTTCGGGGGTACCGAGAGTCGCAATGAATGCATCGACGTCGAAAGCACCGTCCTCCGCGTTCTCGACATCTGCAGCTTTCTCGTCCTCTGCAGCCTTCTTGTCTTCTTTGGCTTTCTTGTCCTCCTTGGCTTTGGCGGCATCTTCTTCCTCGGTAACGCTCCGGAAAGAAGGTTCGCTGGTAGTTTCAGCCTTCCTGGGGTGAAGTGGCCGCGAGGGAATCACGTTGCCGGGTGACATGATCTTGTCCATCATGTTGCCGGGTGACATGGTCTTGGACAGCAAGGTCGGGTAAGGAATATTAGCACCCATGGTAGTAGGTAGCAGTGGAGCAGGCCTCGCGGCTGCGCCGGCCACGAGCAACGGAACGAGTGTGATGAGGTGCATTGTGTCGACCTCGTGACTTGATGAAAGCAAGGAATGATAGTGCGGTGAGTGGAGTGTGTGTGAATGAGAGAGGACATGATACTTACGCAGTGATGGCTTTTACTTATGTTGCTGATGTCTGCGAGGCAAGACACTCCCCTAGAACAAGCGCAACAGTATGCAATGCTTCAGCGGTCAAAGATCTCACCGTTGTAGTTGTCAGATTAGCACTTTGAAGGCCATGTCGAAGTGCAGACTGAGCAGTTGAGGATGTGAGCTGATATAGCGTTGCCGTTTCATAATAGCGACGCGGGCCGAGATTGAAAGTCGGAGAGCGCAACTTCGGCAGGTCGCCGCCAGTGGAGAAGTCATTCGCCAAGGTATCCGGCGGTATGAAGCATGTCTCTGCGCCTGTGGGGCGACAATGTCGATGTGACACAAGTCGCAACTGTTTCCAGCCCAAAATGAGTTCAATTTCATAAAGGCCGTTCTCTGGGGGTAAGCAACCTCAGGACTTCCAACGACCTGCTCGCCGGACCTCAGACGGTAGCACGTGGTTTACAGTGCTGTAGCATATTGCTACTACTGATGGTGCTAGGCTGCTTGTGACCTCCCGGCGTCCTGAGTCCGGCTCCTTGGCCGGTGCCATGCCAATAATGTCGATATTGCGGAAAGCATTGCGAGATTGGCTAGGTGTCGTTGGATATCTTCAGTCCCGCAGGCGTATGCATGGCTCTGTGAAAATGACGGGCTGGTATGCTTCCATGCCATGCTGTCGCGTCAAAGCAGGACGTGTAAAGGCTCGTGTGTTCTCGCTTCCCACAGGGACGTATCACATCCACCGCGGTCAGGTCCAATGTTCTTCCTCGGAGAGCAGGCTTGCGAATGTTCGTCTACATATGAGTTGACACGTCTGATGTGAAAAGTCAGCAGACAATTGATGGGAATACAGTACGTGTATGTTGCAGAAGTGGGAGTCGCGAATAAATTGTGGAGATGGCGAAGCTCAGCGGCCAATGATGGTGAAGCGGAGTATGCTGACGTCGGTTTGGCATGGTGATGCGTTGATCCATGTGTTTATACAGCACCTACGTAAGTTGTACAAACGCAGACGCAGACTCCAGTCTCGTTTGTATCCGCCCCTCCAAGGTAGATTGACAGCTTCTCTTCCTCCTCTCACCTCACCCCACTCCACTCTACACCAACACATGTTCCTCACACTCCGTCACGCACCAATCCTCTTTCGACGACCCATTGCTAAGCTACAAACAACCCCACTACACATCCAACAAGCCAGCTTCTCCCGCACTGCACGAAGCATGGCGTCCGAGTACAAGCTCAAGGGCTTGACCAGCGTCGACCTCAAGAACGGTCAGAAAGCTGAGTACGTTTTCATGTGCTTCAGTCCATCTTTCGACAGCAATTGACACGGCTCCAGATATGAGGTAGAGGGCATCGAGGGCGGCAAAGTCCTGCTGGTCAAGGCCCAGGATGGCCTCCATGCCATGTCACCCAACTGCACACACTACGGAGCTCCCATGGTAAGTTTCTCTTCCACTCTCTTATTCTGCGAGGGAGAACGCGAGCTGATCTGCTTCCTGCGTCTTCTAGGTCAAAGGTGTCGTCACTGGCGATGGCCGCATTACCTGCCCGTGGCACGGTGCCTGCTTCAAGATCTCTACTGGCGACGTCGAAGACGCTCCAGCCCTGGACCCACTGGCAAAGTTCAAGGTCGTGCAGAAAGACGGCGGCGTATACATCACGGGAGAGGAAGCTACCATCAAGGCTGGCAGGAGAAAGTTGAACATCAAGTGCTCTGCAAAGTCACAGGATAGCGGTGTTGTTGTTGTTGGTGGTGGCAGCGGCGGTCTCGGTGCCATTGAGGGCCTGCGTGCAGGCGGCTACTCGGGCAAAATCACAGTCATCTCGTCAGAGCCCCATCTGCCCATCGACCGCACCAAACTTTCCAAGGCCTTGATCACTGATCTCTCCAAGATCGAGTGGCGTAGCTCTGACTTCTTCAAGGAGGGCGACGTCGAGTTCGTGACCGGCCAGTCCGTCAAGTCTGTCGATTTCAAGAGCAAGAAGGTCACATCCGATGATGGCAAGTCATACAGCTACTCCAAGCTCATCCTCGCCTCCGGCGGTGTTCCAAAGTTCTTGCCTATGGATGGCCTGAAGGGCGATCTCGGCAACGTGTTCGTCATCCGCTCACTCCCGAATGCTCAAGACATCATGAAGGCGGCCGGCGAGAACGGCGGCAAGAAGATCGTTGTCATTGGAAGCAGCTTCATCGGAATGGAAGTTGGCAACGCTCTTGCTGGCATGAAGCACGACGTCACTATCGTCGGCATGGAAGAGGAGCCTATGCAGGCTGTCATGGGAAAGAAGATTGGCAACATTTTCCGCAAACTGCTCGAGAAGAACGGCGCCAAATTCAAGCTGTCGGCTTCGGTCGAGAAGGGCACGCCGAGTAGCTCTGACAAATCGAAGATCGGCGCAGTTCAGCTGAAGGACGGCACTTCTCTCGAAGCCGACCTTGTCATCGAGGGCGTCGGTATCCGCCCTTCCACCGATTACCTTCAAGACAACTCCGCCGTCAAACTTGAAGACGATGGTTCCATCAGTGTCAACGAAAAGTTCCAGATCCCGGGAGTCGAGGACGCCTTCGCCATTGGCGACATTGCCACCTTCCCATACCACGGTCCTTCCGGCAACGGCAAGCCTGTGCGCATCGAGCATTGGGATGTCGCCCAAAACGCCGGCCGCAGCGTTGCTCTCACCATCAACTCAAATGGAAAGGAGTCCAAGTCTTTCATCCCTGTCTTCTGGTCTGCGCCCGGTTCACAGGTCCGCTACTGCGGTAACACACCGAACGGCTGGGACGACCTCATCGTACACGGCGAAACAGACGTGAGCGAGGGCAAGCAAAGCTGGACGGCCTATTACACCAAGGGCGAAGAGGTCGTAGCCGTGGCCAGCATGATGCGCGACCCGTACATGACGCAGAGCGCGGAGCTGATGAGGAGGGGCAAGATGCCGAGCAAGAGCGACCTCCAGAAGGGTGTGGAGATTCTCGAGATCAACATCCCGAGCGAGGTAAAGATCTGAAGTCGATAGGCTTTCCAGATGCTCAACGCAACGTCCAAGGCTGATCGCCCTGCATAAATATGAGTTTTAATGAAATGACATGAGCTTTGTGGTTCTCTATATATCTTCCTCTGCTGTCGCTTCGTATTCGGACAGGACAAGCTTTCCCATAAAAGAGTGTGTGTTGGGGCAGACGTTCCACTGACATTTGACCAGCGCTCGCTCCATCCACGCCGCCAACCGCAAGGCTGAGAATCACCAGTTCAAGGATCGCGGATCAAAACTAGCCGCGTGGTCACTCATGGATGGTCACTCAAGGATCGCCAACGGCAACGTCCCCGACGCACTGTGTTTTGGAACCCAAGGACGAGCAGGGCGCGCTACTCTTCAGAACCTATCAACTCCAAATGGACCTCACCGAAGACTCACGCGCGGGTAGCTTCGACGCCGTCACTAATATGGAAGAGCGAGCACGGCAGAAAAGCGAACAGCAGAAGGAAAGCGAGCAGGGAGGAACAGTCGTCCGAACACAACGTGAATGGTACTCAGATGGCTAGAAAGAATGGCGAGATCACCACTACGGCACCCATTCTCAATGCTCCCACCTCAACGGCCGCTGAGTCCAGCCTCTGAACCCGACTACTCCGACTCCGACTCCGACGAAGCCTTTGTGAACGGCGTAGTTATTGCACGTCCGGAACCTACTGAATCCTCTCCTATATCCCCGCTTACACCAACCCTAACCCTATATAAGCATACTGTAAGTTATGTGTCGGAGGAGCGCCTGAGAAGGAGGTAGATTGAAGTGGGTATCGACGGAACCATAAGAAGTGGTAAATGTACAACATGTCACAGGGCAGTGTGGTTCCACGGAGGAAAGTAGCTACGATGCCCCCTTCGAATAGAAAGGACAAGGGAAGGCAACAGCCAGGCAACATGTAAATTGAAGTTGGCGTGGCAATGACAGCAGATAGATGCCAATTCAGTATCGAATGAAAGTTGCATGGCAATTATCAAGGCTTTCTAGCCTTTTGACGCCTCAATCATTGACTAGGTGAGCTCGTTATTATCGTACACATTACTGCGACGTCTACTGCGCCGCTTCCTGGCTCTCAATGCAGATATCACATGAAGCCTGCGTAGCAAACTCCGTCACGGCTGCCATCACAGCCTCGTCTTTGACGGCGTCCTGCCCAGCACCACCAAACGCTTGCGACTCGTGCTCGACGCCGTACATCTGCGGATCAAAGACACCATAAGTAGGAAACACCCTGCTGCCCTGACTCTCAATCGCTGCCGAAGCCTGGAAGCTGTCCTCCGCGAAGCTTTGCTGTGCGCTGTCGAAACTGTCCGTGTAGCCTCCGCCCATCCACGACTGCGAGTAGTCTTGCAGTACCGGGTCCGCCGCAAAGTCGTCTGTCGTGGCGTCGAAATTGAAGGCCGAGGTGTCGAAGCTGTCGAGGTTCAGGTCGGGGTCGTACGTGATGTCCATGTGGCCGCCGGTGAAGTCGAAGGCGTTAGTCATATCGACGTCTGTGCTGCTGGCGTGGATTAAGGATAAGCCGCTCGCATCGCTTATGGGTGCTGGCCAGATTGCCGAGGTTGGCTCTGGGCCAGTGCCGCTGTTGTATTCGAAGGGAGACTGTAAGGTCGGCGGTACGCCCAAAGATGTGAGGTTCGGTATTGGGTCGTCATTGAAATTGAATGGAGTATCTGCGGGTATGGCCTTCGATGGCGACGCATACTGCGCGGATGTCGTAGATGGCGGCATGACAATCCTCTTCCAGCTTGTCCGGCCTAGTCCACCGGTGGATTGACGGAAAGACCAGTGAATCAACATTACTCTCTCCGTCCCGGTTGCTGTTTTAATGAAGATGTCTTGAGTTGCGTTGATGCTGGAAACGAAGGCTGATCCGCCTTCTGGCCCGCTTTCGCACGCTTCCTTGTGTTTAGCAGACAGCGCCTTCACCCAGAAGTTGCTGCCGAACATCACTTGAATGTCGTTATTGCTCGTGCTGTCCAGGATTGCGTGGGCATGGGTGGAGTTTTCACTCAGCTTGCCTCTCTCGTAGAAGTGGTTCTGGCAGATCACTTCGAACGGGCGCGGCAGCTCTCCTGTCCGACAGTGGAAGGAGATACCTAGCTCTATTCCACCACTGCCGACCGGCAAGCCATCCTTGTCTTTCCACGGGCCTGAGTGCAATGCCAACGACGCTTGGGCGGCGATGACATTGCAGTCGATGGGACGATGAGAGTGTAACGCTGGGAGATTCGGATGACTACGAGTAATATCGTTCCAGTCGGAGAAGAACTCATCAGCTTCCCAAGGTTGCGAGATTTGCTTTGTGTAGGTGTGTAGCCGCTCCACCTCGTCGTGAGAGGATTCGGCAGCGCTCAACTTACGTTGCACGAACATCTCGAAGTCAACAGGCTCGAAAACATCGGGCGTATCGCGTAGCCTTCCCTGTTCTCCTCCAATGTTTTCGAGTGTAGGCAGGGAATGGATCTGCCGGCCACCTGAATGCCGGATACTCTGAGGTGGCGCCTGCACCGGATAGCTAGACGGGCCTCTGCCGTGAAGTTGCTGGGAGTAATAAGCTGGCATGAATTTCTGTGGCGCGACGTGTTCCCCATTTCCAGCGAAGGACAGATGAGCCATAATGACAGGATCATCCTGAACAAAAGGCTTCAAGACTTGGATGTGGCTTGAAACTTGTTTGCGGTCACGTTTGAGACCGGTAGCCATTTCGATCCAGTCGGTGATGAGCTCGTTGCGTCCCCGTTGCTTGTCTTTGAACAAGAGTTTCTTTCGACCCATTGGTGGATATTCCACAAGGGCTATAGTGCGGCGTCAGTAAGTTGCCTTGCCTGAAGAAGCGAGCCCAGGGATTTACCTCTGAAGAAAGCTTGCTCAAGGTGATCTGGCCATTTCTTTTCTTCGTTCTTGTCATCTTTGCTGCCTTTGGCACGGTATTTGGCGTATTGTTCCGACGCATTCAATCGTCTCAGCAACCTTCGGGCTCTGTCGTCCTTTTCAGCTGTGGTAGGATGGTGTGAGCGTGCATAGCTAGGACGTGCAAAGCCGCTTCGGAATGGCGCGTGGGATGGACGGTACGATTGGTGGGTCGGCCGTGTGATGTGGCGAGGATGTGTGTTCTCCGACAATAATACTTTGTAGCTCTGGGTGAACTTCAGGTCGCTGTGTTGTCGATTGCCAGAGTGCTCCTGGAGAACTCGTGTAGTTAATTCAGTCACAGCCACACGTGGTGATGCGTTGGATGGGACACAAGGTTGCAACATATTGAGAGGGTACGTAAGCAGGAATGCTAGAGAATAATGCTTGATGGAATTCCGTGATTCGTCAGTACACCCGAGGTATGCTGAGGCTACTGATAATGGTATGCTGACAGTAAGGAACGTGAATAGATTTGGTCTGTAAATGAGCGACTGGAAATAAGAGAGTGTCAGGTGTGGATGACTAGAATGTTGTCGTCAGGCAACAAGAAACATCATCTTGTATATAGATACCAGCCCTGGACGAAGGGTTCAAAGAAAGGTGTGCTGACTTAGCCTTGTGTTCCACGATGCTCCCAGCGTGCGCGTGCAATTACGGGAGTGAAGCCTACACATGGAGGGTTGAATGCGAGGCCGATTGCTTGCGCAGTACTGCTACCCAGGGGTGTAGCCTAAAGCCCTGCCGTAAGCTCATCAAACAACAGGCAAGGGAAAGAGAGTGACGTCGACAGAGGGATGAGACCCCAAAGCATTCCTTCCACAGGGGTAGGGCTCTCGACTTGGCAGTGTGTTAATTTCCCACTGGGCAATAGTCCATGTCAGAGGAATGCGCTGTAAGTCAGTGGAATGTTGCCCTGTTGCGGGCGCCGACAACAATGGCGTTCTTCAAGAAGGCCAACGAACGTCGAACTACCTTATCAATATCGACGTGATGTGAGCTGATCAAGACTGATGAGCTTGTGTGGGGTATCGTTAGGCTTAGGTCGCAGATGTGGTCGCATACGATGAAGCAAGGAGAGTGCTTGCCCAACACGTGACATGCAAGCCTTGCTTCTCTGGTTTGCCCAGAGCAAGATGGGCACGATCCTTTTATTCCTCCGCATCGTTCTCGGTGGTAAACTTCTTCCTGCCGCCACTCGTGAGTTTCTGGAGAGCGACCTTGTTGACCTGAGAGCCAACTTTCTTCTGCATCTTCTCAATTTCGGCCTCAGCATCCTCAGCTTCTTCCTCGGCGAAGTCCAAAACAAGTCTGCGACCGAGCAAGTGGGTGTCTCGAAGAGCGTCAATCGCGTTCTGCGCTTCCTTGGGGGTTGTGAAGTCTGCGAAGGCAAATCCACGAGCGCCGCGATCCATTTTCTTGGGCACGCGCACGGAGCGCAGTTCTCCATATGCACCAAGCAACGAGCGCACGTCTTTCTTCGTGGCCTCGAAAGGCAGGTTCTTGACAACGACCTTGGTCTTCTTGCTGGACTCGCGCTTCGCCTTGTCTTCTTTCCTGCGCTGTTCTGCCGCATCCGTACCCTTGTGACTTGCGCGAATCTGCAGCTTGTGGCCTTGCAAAGAGTAGCCATCCATGGCTTGCAGTGCTGCCTGAGCTTGCGCGGAAGTGTGGAATTCTAAGAAACCAAAACCCATGCTGAGCACTTGACCCGGCTTTTTGGGATCCGTTCTCGTTTTAACTCGGGCACTCAAGAAGCCATCCAGAGGCGCGAAGGTCTCTGTGAGTTGCTGCGAACTGGTCTCGAAGTTCAAGTTGCGGACGAACAGTGTAGCAGTGCCAGAGGTCTCAGCGACAGTCATGTCAGCATCTGCATTCTTCAAGTCTGCAGTTGACAATTTGGAAATGCCGTTGGCAACTTCTGCATCGGTGTTGGTGGTTGGCTTCAGCGTGAAGAGATCCTTGGGTGCCTTTTCGAGGAACAGCACGGATCCCTTCACCTTTCGGTAAGCCAGGACGCCAAATGCTGCCTTTGCTTGCACAGGGTTTGGGAACTCGATGATAGCGAGAGTACCGCTGGGCGGCATAATGAAACGCTTCAACTCGCCGTGCTCCTCGAACAGGCGTTTCAGCTCATCCTTGGAGCAGTCGTAGGGGATGTTCTTCACTAAAATCGCAGTGTCGCCGCGTTGGCTTCGCTTGAACGCGTCGAGATCGACACCCTGTGACCGGAAGTAGGATTTCGTCTCTTGGATAATGTGCGTCTCAGCATGTGCTTGCTTGACAGCGGCATCGCTACTCGTGGGGTCGAGGACTTCAGACTTTGATAGGCCCAGGCGTGCAGCAACACTCGAGACAACGGTGTCTGCGTTCATGTAAAGAGCGTTCCAATTGAATGTGGTCGAGGCAGCTTCACGCTTCTTCTTGATCTGCTGCTGAGTCTTCAGAGGCAGCTTTGAGAGCTCAAAGTCGTTCATCTTGTCTTCGCGTTTAGCAGTAGCCGGGATGACATGGAGAATGCGGCCTTGGAAGTATTGGCCGTCCTTCTCAGTCAGAGCTTTCTCGGCCGAGTCAGCATCGCTGAACTGGATGTAGGCAAAGCCTTTACCAGTCCCGGTCTTGCGGTCGAGAGAGACGTGAACCTATACAGTGACAAGTCAGCGATATGTCCATGCGTGTTCATGTCACATAAAATAGTGGTAGGTCATTTCGTTCAGTCAAAGAGACATCTACTAAAATACTCTTCCTGGGTTCACCTCAATTGCAATTGCATCGGTTGTCCCTATCAGGTGCTCATCTTGAAAAGGAAAGGGGTGGAATGGGGAATGATTCGTACCTCTTCGAGATTTCCGTACGGTGCAAATTCGGACTGCAAATCGTCTTCTTGCACACCGTACGGTAGATTGCGGACAAACAAACGCATGCTCGCACGAACACCAGTTGGTTCAGCTTCAGTTTCGGGTTGTGTCGGGTCAACTGTTGAGGGATCTGGCACAGCCTCTGTGGCGGTGACAGTTGCTCGTGTAGGTCCGGTCTTGCTTGGAGCATCTTCCATGTCGCTCGACGATACGGAGGCTGCGCGAGCTTTGGGTCGACCCGCTTCCTCCTCCTCCTCCTCATCGTCAAGAAGGCCGAGCAGGCGGCTAGTCCTTGAGCGAGCCCAATCGGCGTCGGACACGGGGGCTATCCCAGCAGAGTTGTCCTCTTGTGCAGCCTCCTCCGCATGATCCGTCGATGGTTCTGCGACCTCTGCAGGCGTCGCTTCGACTGGTGTTTGTTCATTGGTTGAGTCGACTTTAGCCCGTTTGGTTTTGCGCGGAACCTCTTCGTATTCGTCATCACTTGCATTGCCAGCATCGACAGCCATGTGATGATCAGCGGGGGTGGTGTCTTCTTTGCCGTTCAGCAAGGCGTCGTCGTTCTCCCAAGTTCTCTTCTTTGACTTGGGCTTCATGACTTCGAGATACTCCTTGAGCTTGGGATCGTCCTCTGCTGAAGGCTCGGAGCTCGCATTGTTGGGAGCATTGGAAGCTGTGGCAGGGATCTCGTTGATTTCCTTGGGTGCGGTTGGTGCTCTTCCGCCTGGTCGGCCGGGGTTGGACTCGCCAATGGGTCTAGCGACTTCGACTCCGATGCGACTCATGCGTACAAAGGTCTTATTGAAGTACTTGACAGCCGATTGCGCGTCTTCGGGTGTCTTGTACCCAACATAGCCGATGCGACGGTTGGCGAACAGCCTAGCGTCGGTCACCTCACGACCTCCAGAAGAAAAGTGCTTCTTGAAGTCGGCTTCCGTGATAGAGGGCGGTAGGCCCTTGATGAATATGCGAGAGGACGCCATCTCGTGCGAATTATGAGGAGAAGTGTATGGCAAGAATTAATCTGGGAAGAGCGAAATGGGCTGTGAAGAAATAGAGAAGGTTTCTGCTTTAGCGCCGAAAGCTCGGACGCCCGCCGGACGCGACTTTCCTGCTGTCAATGTTTGGGGGCGCGCTGGACTCACCGCGAGGGAGACAAACACATCACGCGCACGCCACTAGCAACATACTTGTCGACTACGAACATAACCACCAAGACATCACCTATATCAGTGTTAACGCCAAAATGTCGAACGAGGGCCCTGAATTCAAGAACGAGGATGTTAAGGAGAAGCTTGAGGGTAAGTCGGATTTCCAGCGGTCCTCCTTTGAGCATATACTAATGGAATTACAGCGCAGGTCAAGTCGGTGGACATGGTGAGCCTGCCTCATGACAATTATGGGCAAGACCACTGTACTGACGATGCGTTCAGAGTGAAGACATGCAGCAAGAAGCCATCGAAGTCGGTCCGTGCATCCCTTGTGATGTCCGTAAATCTTGAAGTCGGACTAACATGATTGCAGCCCAAGAAGCAATGGAGAAGTTCACTGTCGAGAAGGTTCGTCAAATCAGAGGCTGCATGATCATGTCCGGCGTTCACGTTTTCTGACACTTTCCAAAGGAGATCGCTCACCACATCAAACGCACGGTTCGTCGAAACACAGCACCCCATTTGCGATTGACACTAATAAGGCTCAGTTCGACGAGAGGAAGGGTGCAACATGGCATTGCATTGTTGGCAGGAACTTCGGCAGCTTCGTCACCCATGGTAAGAGGAACACCAGGCATGAATTCACTAGAGCAGCGCTGACGAAACCACAGAGACTAAGCACTTTATCTACTTCTACTTGGGCCACTGCGCAATCCTGCTCTTCAAGACGCAGTAGACATTTGTTCTGCACTTGCTTTACCGGGTTTGGTCTCAATGACGGTCGTTTAGATATCCATCGCTGTCAATCGAAAGATCGAATCCAGACACTATGCATGTACTCAAGATTGAGCGACACCATCGACTGCAATCGGCCTCTCTACGCTTCAGGGATCGCAGCGAGCAATGGCTCTGGGCCATGCATGGACAGGATCCTGACCTTTATCCTGACTCTTCTAGTGGTAAGTCTCCGCAACTCATGGACAGTGGCTTTACCATCGACCGTATACGCAGCCATGACCAGGGCGAGGCTGTTTCCAGTTGTGGTGGTGTTTGAACCAAGCTTTCCCCCACTTATGAATGCGACTGTATGCAACATGGACCGTCGGTTCAGTTTGATTTAGACACTCCCGTGGTGTACGTCGCCCCATTCGCCGTGTCAATCATGCCGGCTCTTACCTATGCTAGCTCTCCGGTGAAGTCCCATGCAACGATAGCTTGGCGAAGCCGAGTCTGGTTTATGGTATCCTTGCATAGCGTGTATTTGTCACTATATATGTAGAGGTGTAGCAGTAGTGCATTACATGTTCCATCGTGCTTCACTCTGTGTGTGCCTTTGGAGTTAGGTTGGCTACCACCTAGAGGTAAAATGGTACGTCATCCGCCACGGTTGGCCGAGCCACAGCCACGCCATCGAGTTGCGCGCCAAGGGCTCCCTTATGGTCACCTGAATCAATCAACATTTGCGACACTCGCTCTTTCAACCCCGGCGCATCCTTTTCTTTCGCACATCACGACTGTTCATACACTGAGCCCAGCAGTTGACTTGCAGTCTGCCTCAGTGAAACGCGACAACACAGAACATCACGACCACGTCGCATTGTCGCGACAGTAGGCAACATGGCTTTCATCTTCACTTGTGGCACTCACAGTTTGTCCTCCTTAGTCACGTTTACTCAAAAAGCGCCCTTGCTAACTGTTGTGAAAAGCATTCTCCTCTCTCCTTAAAGGCTACGAGAACATCACAGCACAATGCCAGAACTGCGGTAACCACAGCGCACGCGTTTACAAACGATGGGAGTGGTTCACGTTCTGTTTCATTCCCGTCATCCCTTTCAGCCTTAAGCCCGACAAGGACGTTGGCTGCCACATCTGCAAATTCTATCAGGACATCAAACACAGACCCGACGTCCAAAATATGATGGAAGGAGGTGGAGGCCAGCCGATTCCTATGCAAGGAGGACCTCAGGGGTGGAACTCAGGGCCGCCACAACAACCACAGTATGCGCAAGGCGGACAACCACAGTACAAGTGAAAAGAGCTATGGCGGGAGGTGTAATTGGGAGAGATACGGCGTTTTTGTAGAAGATGATACCACCTTTTGTTTCTTAGTAATATCGGAATTGGAGAATGACACCAGGCTCTGCAGCTGAGGGTTGTACAGTGTTCTGTGTCCTACTCACCTCTGGGAGCATGCCGAATTGGAGTACACTCTATTAATATACAAGTCCTCGATGGGGGACAGAATACTCTTTTGCTTTGAAATGCGTCAGTGTGATGACGAGACGAGTGTTGGACTGGAACCTTGAAAATCTATACACGATGCCAATCAGTAGTAAACGCCACGCAAGAAGTGTGAATATGGCCGTCATTTGTGTTCGTGCTATATGCGTCCAACCTATAGCTTAGCCTTGTTCTGGGCTTTCTTCAGGATAGGCTCCATCTTAGTCGCCTTCATAACATCGCCCTTGACCTTCAGCTTCCCACTCATGTACAACTTCTGTGCATTTGCTTTGCCCGAGATGAGATCAGAAAACTGAGCATCAGAAAGTATGAGGTTGACTGGTAGCAGAAGAGCACCGGTCAGCAGCCGCTTAATTCGACACGTGGCTGGAGATCGACAACATACCTGATGGCTTCTTGCCTTCGGGCGCGAGACCTTTGCCGACAGTGCCGGTCTCTTTCAGGTCAATGTACCAGTCCTTCTGTTCGCCTGCTGAGTTCTTGAGGGTGAAGGCGAAGATTGCGCCTCCCTTCTTGATGGCATCTTTGCGTTCTTTCTCATCGGAGAGGGCGGATGCGATCGAGTCGAAGGCTTGGGACGAGGGCCAGGAATCTTCGAGACGGACAAATTAGTGGTGGGAATTCTGTGAAGCTTTTGTCGAATACACACCTTCTTTAAGCGACATGTTTATGGAATGGGTCGATGTGAGGCTTTGGTGTTAGTGGTTGGCGGTGAAGTGGATAGAGATCTGGGGAGATGAGAAGAGAGCAATGGAAGCAAAGGAGAGAGCGGTCTTAGTAGTAGCGGTAAGGTTACTTCGTTTTTCATGTGCCAAACATCAAGAGGTCGAAGTCAGCATGTGATCACGACCATGACCTCAGTGACCGGGTCGCAAGCCTCGGCTGAAGAATGTATGAATCCGGGGAGAGAACAGTAACATTTCCTTGTGACAAGAGGCCGCCTTGGCCTGTGCTCTCTGCGTGATTGATTAACTTTGCTACAGGCGTCGACTTCAACTCCGTCTTCCAGCCCGGGCTTGTGAACAGGCGTCTTTGGACAAGATGAAGTGAATTTTAGGTTGTCTGCGTGCAACTTACTCGTCACCTCACTCTCCGGAAACAACTCGGATAAGACGACTAATGACAGGGTCAAGCTAAGAAGATCGGCCGCTATCGGCGTAGAGCTCAGACTCCAGCAGCGTCAGAATGAATATCGTGGTTACTAATGCTCCATGTAAAATGTTAAGTATCGATATTCCTTTTTTCGACTTCGATTTCGGCTCTCAATTGACATTGCCTACTGACACCGCAATCGATCTCACAACGCAACATTGAAAGACTCTGGAAGACGGGAATTCATCTACAAGATCTACCACGCCCACAGAACCAACAAACTATCACAATGAGCCAAACACAACAACCCTTCTCAGCAGCCGGTCGTCTTCGCCAGCTGCTGTCGGACAGTAATCACACAGTCGTCGCTCCTGGTGTATACGATGGTATTTCGGCACGCCTCGCACTCGCCCAGGGTTTCGAATGTCTTTACATGGTGCGTCAACATTGTGGCGACTGGCCAATCTCAAATCCAGACACTCCCACAAACTCACAGTTCACTAAAACTTCAACAGACTGGCGCCGGCACCGCAATGTCACGTCTCGGCATGGCTGATCTCGGCCTAACGACTTTCACCGACATGCACCAAAACGCCGCCATGATCGCCTCAATCGACCCTTCCGTACCAGTAATCGCCGACGCAGACACCGGCTACGGAGGTCCCATCAACGTGGCCCAAACCGTGAAAGCTTATGCCCGCGCCGGAGTCGCAGGCTTGCACATCGAGGATCAAGTTCAAGAAAAGCGGTGCGGCCACCTTAGCGGCAAGCTCCTGGTCTCACGAGAAGTCTACGCCAATCGCCTCCGCGCGGCGTGCAAAGCCAGAGATGAGAGCGGCAGCGGGATTGTGATCATTGCACGAACGGACGCCAGAGCCGGCTCGGACCCCGAAGGAAATGGCGGGTACGATGAGGCGGTTGCGAGATTGAGGATGGCGGCGGAAATTGGCGTTGATGGGCTTTTCTTCGAAGCTTTGCAATCAAAGGAGGAAGCTGAGAAGGCAATTGCTGACCTGCCCAAGATTCCTGTTCTGCTGAATGAGGTCGGCGGCGGCAGGACGCCCATCGTCACCAGCGAGGAGGCGAACAAGATGGGCTTCAGGATTGCGATCTGGCCTACCATGGGTTTGGAGGCGGTGGTGCCTGCGCTAGAAAAGGCCTACGCTGCTCTCAAGACCAAAGGCAAGAGCCCAGAGGATCCTGCAATGGGACCCGGGAAGCTCTTTGAGGTTTGCGGACTCAAGGATTTGATGGCATTCGACGAGAGCGTTGGAGGGAAAGCGTATCAGTAGAGTGAGCAACAACTCTCGGAAGAAATGCGATATGTACAACTCTATCGAGCATATATTATGAAAACCACGATTACACATATCAAATACTGCCGAACTACATCACAGTGCACAAATCAAAAGGGATACGGCGGGAATGGTACACATAACTGCAGCAGTATGCGACGCGCAATCGAATGAAAGACTGTACAATGCTGAACTCATGCTAATTACATACTCGCTGTGTCGCGAATTGAAAATGCCCAAAATCAATGCCCAACTCCACCGGCAACCCAGTCGTTGAATCCTAGCTGACCGGGCTGTGGAAAGACGCCCCGGTCAGGTTGTTGTTCGGGCACTGGCGCCTGCTGCTCGCCTTGTTGCAGTCCTTGCTGTCTCCTGGCCTCAGCAGCACGTTGTAGTTGCTGCCTGTGCCAGATCAGCCAGCCCAGAGCTGCGAGGAGCCCTCCAAGCATCAGCGTCACAAAGACATCGTCGTCGATGTCTGCGTCGTCGTAGTACGTGTCATCACCACCGGGCATAGGGTCCTCATACTGTGTTTCCCAGTCATCTGCTTCGTACTGCGCGTTCATCTCTGCGTCGGCTTTAAGGAAGTCCTCCAGCCACTCGGACAAGGAAAACCTCTTGGTCTTACCAGGTTCGTCGTTGATGCCCTTGATGCCACCTCGCGTGACAGTGTTCCACCAACTACGCCAGCGAAGCTTCCACAGAGATAGCATGACTGGTAGGTATGCTTCGTCATTGATCTCCAATGCGTGATCGTAGAAGCGCTTGGCTAGGTGGAAATCCTGGTCTATTCCGACACCATTCTCGTGCATCCAGCCCAGATTCCAGAAGGCCTGGGCAGATTGCAGGCTCTCGCCAGCAGCCTGGTAACAAGCAGCCGCATTCTCCGGAGAGGCCACGGCTCCCAGGCCATAGAGGTAGTAATCGCCTGCTTTGACAAGAGAGTCGATATTGTGTTGCCTGGCGCTGCGAGTCCAATGGACTAGAGCCAGGGCAGCATCACCAACTGTGGTTTCGGTGTTGTGCTTGAGAGAGATGAGCCAGTCGATGGGACTCCAGCGGGGACGCGAATGATCCAGAAGCCAAGCAACGTTCGCCTGTGCGTTCTCTGAGCCTTGTTCTGCGGCCATGAGGTAATGAATAAGTGCCTTCTGGTTGTCACCTTCCTCGTAGGCCTCGTTGGCTTCGTCTATCGAGCCCCAGATCGCTTCAGCCTTTTCAGCGACAATCTTGTACTGGACTGCTGCCGTGCCACAGCTCCGGTCTCTCCCGAGGCCCTGGTGGTTCATCTCGGCGAGATAGAAGAAAGCCTCGATGTGACCGTTGCGAGCAGCGAAATCGAAGTAGTGTGTCGCTGTCCCGATATCTCCTTGGTCAAGGAACAAGATGCCGAGGTTGGTCTGCGCAACGGCGAGATCCTGATCTGCCGCCGCTCCAAAGTACTCGCTGGCCTTCTTGATGTTCTTCTCCACGCCGAGACCATCACGATACATCAATCCCATAGAGTACTGGCATAGCGCGTCGCCATTCGCTAGACCACGAGTGAACCAGATCTTGGCTTTGCTAAAGCTCTGCTCCGTTCCTTCGCCTCGCAAAAACATGCGGCCAAGATAGCCAGCGGACTTCGATGCAAGTTTTTCCATGCCAGCTGTCACATCATTTTTGATATGACCATTGGAGTCCCAATAGTGTCTTGCGACGGCCATGAAGTAAGTCTTTGCGAGCCTCAGATCTCTCGGCATCCCTCTGCCGCCATCGTAATGAACCCTGGCAAGACCAAAGCTGGCGGTGTAATCGCCCTTCGAGGCTTGGAAGTGGAGGTACTCCATCACGTCCTCTGGATCCGCGTATGCGTCGCTGGTGGGCCCGCCGTGCTTTGCCAGAGCTCCCGCAGAGCTCACACTTGCACCTTCACCATACACACCACCGGCTTCGTCGGCCAAGTGAAAAGAATCGCGGATGAGGCTGTGGCCACCAGGAGGGCCAGAGCGGTAGTATATGATAGCCTTGTCTGCCACGCGCTGATACCAGTGTACAGCCTCGTCGCAGTTGCGTGGCGTGGATATGCCAGCATGGTGGCGATATGCCAGGGTCATCTGGGAACGGGTGTTGCCCTGCTCGGCTGCGAAGGTGTGGTAAAGTAGACTCTTCGCCTGATCCGCCGGGACCTTCGGGTTCAGGCCGGTCGCGTACATGAAGCCGAGCATGTATTGAGCCGTGCTGTTCCCGTCAAGCTCTGCCAGTTGCTTGTACCACTCAAATGCTCGCTCGTAGTTGACCGGATGGGTGTAGTTTCCATAGAAGTTCAGCTCCGCCAGCATGTGGATAGCATCGGTGTTGTTCTCTGCGGCTGCGTCCTCCAGCAGTCGTACGGCCTTGGACAATGGTTGCGGTAATTGGACAGACTCCGTCTGCGACTTGGTCGAAATGAGGTTATCCTCTTTTGGAGCGTTCATGAACAGGAGAACGAATGCCTCTTTGGCATAGTACGCTGTTGTTCCGAAAACGCCCTTGGGCTTTTGCGTATACTTTGCCAGCTTCGAGATTGACGGCCGCTTGATCTTGCGGAGTATCTCTGTCGCCTCGTCTACGCCAAAGTGCCTCTTGTCATCGCGTTTATCTTGCTCGTTACCGCCGTTGGCCCTTGCGGCATCCTCCCAGCGAGCGGAATCGGGGTGTCGCTGGCCATCTTGCAGTGGCTGTTGAGGCTCGAAGTGGTGTGGCGCGTCGAGGGCGAGACCGTGGGCAACCAAGACGCAGAGGACGACTATAGCGATTGATTAGCGACGGCCGAGATGCACAAACACAGGCAGGTAACGGCTTACCGATCAGCAGTGGCAGGACGCGCCAGCCGGATTGCTTCATCTTGGGCGATTGTATTCGGCTGTCTGAGTAGCGGGATCGACGGGGAGCATTGTTGTCCTGTCAATATACGAGCGGGCTCGTTCAACAACTTGCGTGCGGCATGGCGTGGATAATGATGGATGTTGCCAGATGTTCATTGTTTGGGGGCCTGGCCTGGCGTCATGGGCGTGAGCTGTGCAGGCTGGAGTCCGGAGACCGTCCGCCGGAAGGCTCCTTGCTCTCTCCAACCAGAGATACCTCAACATCAACGATTCAACATGCACCCATTTGATGCGCTTTGATCTTGCAACCAAGTGGCAGGCTTAGTATCATTGTCCGCATTATTTCGTTTCGCTTGGCTTATCCACATTCGCTATCGCTAGCATACTCGTTACTTCGCCACTGCTCTGTTTGCTGAAGCATGTCACTGCTCTGTTTGCCAGACGAAGTGATACTCTCTATACTATCATGTAACTCCTTCCTCCGACCGTGGAGCGCAAAGAACGTCCACTGACGTGCTTTAGTCCTGGACGTCTCGGATATCGCTCGTTGCCAAATTCTATCTTCTCGTTTCCTGAGCCTTGCCAGAGACTCAGAGCTGTGGAAGACACAATGCTTCGAGCACTCTCGAGCCGAGGCTTTGCGAAGACGCCAGCAACTGGCTGATCGACGTGATTATCATCTGGACATGTTGAGAGACGCAATATCGAGCTTACATGGGGCTGATTCCACTCCGGGCTCTTCGCTGAACGCTGACAATGCTCACCACGTGAATCGACGGCAGAGGTGTCGAGCTTTGGCGAATTGGGAGCCTGGCTTTCCTGGTGAAAGGATGGAATACTACGAGGAATATATCCAGAGGCATGCTGACGTGAACATAAATTGGATCGATCTGCCCAACGAGAGTGGCAAAGACAGGCGAGAGATGAGAGAAGCAACAGGGGTCGGCCTTCTGTCTGACGGCGGATCTGGAAGTCAACACATGATCTCTCCTCTTGATGACGGCACTATCTGCATATGGGACGTGACGGCTCGGTCTACCATGGACAACGGTGGGAGTGCTCGGCTTGTCGGCCAGAGTGTGTCTGGTTTGCTCACAGGCCGTGCTACCCCTGACAGGAGTCACACCATTATGACAGAAACAGGGGCAGTCGAATGTGTCTCAATCAACAGCCTTCTCAAGAGAGGCTATTTTGCTGTACAGAACACTCTCCAAGAAGTCGACCTTGAGACTCTTCAAGTGTCCTCGACGAAGAAGTACCCATTCCCCATCACAGCATTGTCGAGTTGCCAGTCAGACATGCCTCTTACTGTTGGCACTCACTTTACAGTCCATTTGCATGACCCGCGAGAACAAACGCAGTTATCTAATTCCAGCGCATCTGCCGAACTCATAGGAGGCTCAGTTGATTCACACGCCACACTATCTCAACCTGGACCTCTATCCATACTCAATCAAGAGTCTGACTCATCGATATGGGTTGCTGGACGCTTCACTAGCCTGTTGCACTACGACATCCGCCGATTCCCTCGTCTTCTCGGTACGATACATTCTGGTGCCAGGATAGCGTCCCTCACGTCCCTGCCACATCCTTTTATACCTCGCTCGATGCGCAATCTAGACACCCCCATCAGCGCTCTCAAGTCGGCACGAAATACATCTGGCACAACGCTTTTGGCTGCAGCAGAGTACAAAGGCAAAGGCTCTCTGGAACTGCACGACCCATCTGGACGACAAAGCTACCAAAATCGCCAGACTGCCTCGGCGTCCAAGCTTCTATCTGTCGCGCCCCACGGTGGCCGTATTGTATTTTCTGACGGCGACGGTAACTTGCGCTGGATGGAGAGGGACGGTACCACATTAGTACGTCAATACAACATCAACTCCGATATGGCGAAAGACGATTCTACGGCTGGCGGCATCTTCGCTTCTACGGGATCGGAGATGCCAGGCCAAGGCGACATTGCGCAGAAAATTCTCCCACTTCGGGCACATAGTGGACATAATCCATCCAGCCGTCCTGATGTTCCCACCGAATCACTTTTGCTGTGGTCTGGAGATGGGCGGCTTGGATGTCTCTCTTTTGGCGGTCAGAACCCACTTCAGCCTGATGACAGTTGGCATGACGCAGTAGAAGAGCAGGTCAAGACCGCAGAAGAGCGCGCAAAGGATGATGCCGAGAGGCAGTATGATCTAAGGATGCGAAGGGCGTTGGAGCGTAACGCGGACGAAGTGAGATTTGTGAGAGGGCTGGGCATGGCGTCTTTCTAGTGGAGGGTTTGAATCGCATGTTGCATCTCCTTGGTACTACTGATGTGGACCGTCTTGGACTCTTGTGGTTGCGCTTTCTCATGGAATACAGAAGTGTCAACTGCAGCAGATTTTCTCGGCGATGAGCAGGATCGTGTTGGTTCTAAAACTCTATGTCCTCCCTTGTCGACGACCAAAGAATCTGGAAAATGTTTTCGCGAACCTTGAAGCATCCACCACGAGTACATACCACACTTCCGGACGGACCATTTCGATAGGAACCATATAGCTATTGCAACACCCAACTCTCTTGCGGAAATACTGACTGGTGATCAACAAGGATGAGGATACTTACTCGTAGCCAAACCCCAACCCCAACCCTAAAAAACGCTACTAGCTGTTTTCCATCAGTATCGATTGGACATGCTACTATCCGACCATCTCAAGACTGTAAACATGTCAGTATAGTGCGTAGTACCTAGCGTTAGAGTGTTCAAATATACTACATGTGTGTAATGTGAGTGTACCTGCCCGTACAGTACTTCGAGCACGTGACTTGTCTTCCGCACGGGCCGGGCGTTCTCATACGTCAAAGCTGCCTCAGAGAGAGCAGTGTGCAGGAGGAGCAGTCCAGCCGCAGCTTCCATGTTTTGAGAAGTCCGTTTTTGAAAGGCCCGTCCCCCGGACTTTAGAGCAACTTCACTCACGACGCCAGCCAGCTTTGCCAGCCTTCTGAGAAGAAAGTCGCAAAGCCGTCACTCTCCATCGAGCACCGTCTCTTCACTGCACCTCTGCACCCCGTTAGCGACGTCGCGAGGCTGTGTCATCCTTTCTTCACCCACCGACACTTCTTACGGCCTTTTGTTTTCTTTATTCTCATCACGCGACCGGCCAGCGCATTGCAACCCGATCTGCATCCATCAACAACTCGAGCCTGCCTTATTCGCTTGTCCATATCAAAGGCAACCGATTTCGTACACCACCGAGCGCGCGTTACGTCCCAATATCGATCCTGGAGAGGCCCGTGGAGGAGACATCTTCTAGGAGAGAAGTATGAGCAAGAGAGGCGCAGAGGGTCAAGGCGGCGAAGACCGATACGGAAGCTACGGGGACACTGGCGCTGCAGCCATGGACGAGAAGCCAAAGGCCGCGACGGCCGCCCAGATGGCGAAGAGGAAGTGAGTATAACCCCGTTTCTTGTTTTTGTTTTTCGATGAGCTCTGGGTGGAACCGATTGGCGACTGTTACTGGAGCTGGACATTTCTGGATGCGCAAATGCTACATGAGCCTCCATAGGCCGGACTATCGACGGCCTATCGAAGTTGGAAAGAGGCTTCAGGCTGGCACACTCGAACACGAGCACGGTTGAGATGGTGACAATGATTGATGTCGAGGGCGCCAAAACACAAGCCCTGATACCCCAGTTCACCACAAACCGCTCGACCGAATTGCGCTACAAGATGCTTGGAAGTCACTGCGGCGATGATTCGTCTCAGGCAGCGGCGACCCCACTCTTGTCATTGACAGTGGCGCTGAGCTGCCAACAGTAACATCTGAGCGAGCGAGCAAGGCCATCCGCTCAGGCTGCGTCGATTGTGTGGATACGGCAGTCAACCAGATCGTCGACAGGATTGGATTGCTACCGCGTCGGACAATCGCATCTCAGAGGACGATGGACGGACCCACGCAATGATAGTTTGCATTTGTTGCGATTGTCCAGTCGATGTCCAAATTCCTTCACGTGAGCTCCAAACTCACGTTCATGGCCCGGTCCCGAGCTTGCAGCAATGGTATGGTCATGTTGTTGTGTGCTCCCTGAGGCTCTTCTGCAGCGGGAGTGCCATTTGCCGCGGTGAACAATAACATCGACGATAAGAAAGAAGAGGCTGGGCCGGCCGCGCATGGCTCAACGAAACACGGGATCTTCCGCACGATTGTGCCGGTAGTCAATAGCCTCACTTGACCTCACTGCAACCTTTTCGAAATTCGCGAAACCAAACACCAGACGTACCACTTCGACAGCCGACACGTTCTGCAAAATCGCAATCATGAGGGACGACGAAGCAGCCCACCTGTACTATGACGACGTGCAGCCGACCAAAAAAATCCAAACTCGAGAGGGCGAAGAAGCCCGCGCACGGATTGCCGCCCTGAATGGCTACGTGGATCCGGAACCGACATACCCTTCGACACCCAGAGCTCAAATAAGTCATTCAAATCACAATACTAACGCAAGGAATAGAATCGCAAGCATCAAGCGCGGAGGCAAAGCGCGTTCTGCATCGCCCTTGACAGGACCGAGCACAACTTTCACTCCCCCAAACACATTCACGACAACACCGAGCAGCTTCAGCTTTGGCGCGCAGCAACCCCAGCAGCAGCCTAGCCAAGCGTTTGGCGGTAATGGAAGCTTCACTTTTGGCCAGCAATCGAGCGAGGGGAATGGCATGGATAGAATCGAGTCAACCTCATCGCCTGCGCCTGCAGCCGCTTTCACTTTTGGGCAAAGCCAGCCACAGCAACAGTCCAGCTCTAACGGTTTCGGCCAACAGAGCAGCAATCAGTTCGGTGGATTTGGACAGCAAAATGCAGCTCCCAACGGTGGCACACAAAGTACACCCTCATTTGCGTTTGGTCAGCAGACCCAGAACGGCGATACTGGCAGTGCACCTTCAAATGCATTCGGTGGGTTCGGCCAACAAACGCAGACCAACAAGCCTACCTCGACTGCATTCGGTGGATTTGGCGCCCAAAGTCAGTCCAGCAGTCCAGCTCCCACAAACCCATTTGCCGGCTTCAATGCGCAACCCCAGCAGAACGGCACGTCCACACCATCGAATTCGTTCACGTTTGGCGCACAACCATCAAACAGTCAGCCTGCCACAAACGGCTCGACTACAGGAAGCTTTGGAGGGTTTGGCGCTTCGCAACCTGCCCAGCAACCCGCCCAGACTTCCAGCTTGTTTGCACCTCAGCCTAGCACGGAGCAAAAGAGCCCATCGCCCTTCCAAGGTGGCTCGTCGCTGTTCAGCAAACCCACCGAGGCACCAAAGGCAGACGGATGGTCGTCGTTCAAGAGCGCCTCGCCGGCCGCTCCTACCAATGGCGATGCGCCTGGCACGAGTGTGTTGAGCGGCTGGCAGAAAGAGCAAACCTCAAAACCCACCTTCTCATTCTCACAGTCACAGATGACAACGGACGACGGCGACGACGACGCAATGCTGAGCCCTGAAAAGCCCACGCAGGCCCAGCAGGCACCTTCTACCTTCAGCAGTACCTCAAACCTCTTTGGCGCTTCAAAGCCTGCTGCGAGTGTTGGCGGCGATCTCTTCAGCCGCACTTCAAAGCCGGCGGAGACCGCTTCATCGAACACCGAGCAGCCTACCGACAACTCTGCAACTCCCAAGGCGTCTGGTGGCGACCTCTTCAGTCGCATGAGCTTCCCGAACAAGGCTGCAGATCAGGCTGTGAGTGCGACTCCAGCTCCCAAGGCCTCGAACCCATTCGCGGGCTTCTCTGTTGCGCCTCCTGCAACGGCTCCGGCGAAGAACCTCTTCACAGGCGCAAGCAGTGCCTTTGCTGTACCTGCCACGCCCACCCCAGCCGCTGACAAGGCACCGGAGAGTGCTACGCCCGCACCAGCGTTCTCTACCACTTCGCTCTTCGGCGCAAGCACGTCAAACACGCCGGCTACCAACTCTCTGTTCACGCCTAAGCCAGCCACTCAGACTGAGCCCGAAACACCGGCAACTGCTAAACCGACTCCATCGTTCGCGAACTCCATGTTCGGCTCAAGCACGCCCAAGCCTGCCGCTGAGACTCAATCCGAAGCGCCTGCGACCATCAAGGCTGCTCCAGCATCCACAAACTCTCTATTCAGCTCAAACACACCCAAACCTTCTGCATCCTCTCTGTTCGCACCTGCAGCAACGCAGCAAACGCCCTCGACGACCCCAAGGCCACCCCAATCTTTTGCGCCATCGCAAGCTGCTTCAGCAGTAACCGCTGCGAATACGTTTGATTCTACAAATGCAAGCCCACTGCGTCAGCTGAACGAGGGTCTTCAACAGCGCCTTGCCAAGGCTGACCCAGATACTGATTTCACTCAAATCCTAAAGTATTACATTAAGAAGGCCGATGCCATTAGGCGCAAGAACAACAAGAGTGGCAGCGAGCCGGAGCCTCCTGTGAGTCAGACACCTAAGGCTGCACCCCCTGCAAATGTGTTTGAGCGCAGGTCAGGTGAGACGAACGGCGTTGATCTCACTAAGAGTCTGTTTGCTCCTCGCCCTGCCGACGCGCAGACACCCAAGCCTAACGCTACCAATGGCTTGTTTGGGCGCGTACCGGCCACTGAACCGAAGCGTTCCGCCTTCCAGCAAGAACATGCTGCAAAGCGCAGCATTGAGGACCACGACGACACGGTTCCTCACACCGACAAGCGCAGGAAGTCCAAGGAGACTGTAGAGTACCCCAAACTTCCCGCAAACGCCAGCAACACTGCGAAGCTCTTCGAAGCAGCGCTCGACAAGCCTGCCGAGTCTGGTGCCGCTGCGAAATCACTGTTTGCTCCAAAGCCCGCCGTGGAGGCAACCCCGACTTCCACATTTGGTGGATTCAAGCCGTCTACCTCATCTCTCTTCACGCCAGCCAAAGCAGCTCCTGTCGCAAATGGCAGCACCGGCTCCAACTCGCTGTTCGCTCCGAAAGCCGCGGTCGATGCCGAAAAGGAAAAGCCTAAAGCCGCTGGCGGATTCATGCCCACCTTCGCCGCACCACCCGCGGGCGGCTCCAGCTTCCTATCGTCCTTTGGTCAGAACGCCAGCAAGGAGCAAGACTCTGCTCTCAAAAAAGCCATGGACGAGGACTATGACAGCGATGAAGATGATCCAGTAGAGTGGAAGAAGAAATATGAAGAGAAGCAGGCTGCAAAGAGAAAAGCGATCGAGGAAGCAGCCAAGTCTGGAGGCGGCTTCTCGATGAAGGGCTTCGCACCGAGCACAACCTCGAGTGAGCAAAAGAAGCCCGAAAGCGCAGCCCCAGAAGCTCCGAAGGAGGACAACACCTGGAAGCAAGGCACCCCGATCAAGTTCGGTGCCGACGCTAGCACACCTGTCGCTCCGCTTACTGCACCTCCCAAGGGCAGTGGCATGTTTGGGAGCAACATGGGCGGCTCAAGTCTCTTTGCCAAGACAGGCAGCCAGACTCCGCAACCTTCAAGTGGCAGCTCGCTGTTCTCCCAGACCAAGCCGACCCAGACCAACGGTTCTAACCTGTTCTCATTCGGCAAAACGACTGAGAGCAGCTCAACGTTCGCATCGACCCCGAAACCGGCTGAACCTGCCCAACCCACCACCAGCGAGAACAACAACGGAGACGCCGCCGAAGGCGACGAAGAAGCCGCCAACGAGCCACAAGTAGAAGATGCCGCAGCCCTGCAGCCTGCCGAGAAGGAAGAGTCCGACGTTCTCTACCACATCGAAAAGGCCAAGTCCTACAAGCACGAGACAAAGCCCAACGCCGAGAAGCCCGAGTGGGTTTACAAGGCGCTTGGCCCGGTCTGGCTGCTGCGCAACAAGAGCACCGGCAAGACGCGCGTGCTACAAAAGGTCGCGCCCCTGGGCAAGGCCGGCATGAACTTCAGCGTGCTCAACTCGGCCAACATGTACGTCCAGCAGGGCAAGAAGGTGACTGCCTGTTTCGTCGACCACCTCAACGAGAAGGAGCCGAAGAAGCCGAGTCAGTGGTTTGTGCAGTGCGGCAAGGAGGAGGATGCCAAGGAGTTGGCTAGGCTTTTCAAGGAGGAGGCTGCTAAGCAGTAGTAGTAGTGATGTGGGATTTGAGTCTTGGTTTCGATTTTATGTTGTTGGAACTCATGTTCGTTCAATACTGCATTTGTTGGTTCGCTTGGTCTTCTTGTTGATGCTTCTTGCGTGCGCGCTTGTTGTATAGTAAGAAAGTAAGAAAGTACGAATGGGCTGGAATGGTTGTTATCGAAAAGAAAATATGGAACGGATCACTGCGAGTGGTTCGATTGCTCTTTTGATGTCACGCTCAGGGATTCTCACATGTGCTCGTGTACTCATATCGTAGAAGCTTGATGTGATCCCCATCCATCGATGGACGATTGGACGGCTTGACAAAGTGAGGCTTGCCGCTGGGGCCTTTGCTCAACTCCATGTCTTCAACACTTCGGCTTGCATGTACAGCAGGTAAGGCATGAAGTGCAGTTAAGGTAGATAATAAGGCATGAATCGGGCGCTTGCCTTAGGGCCTGCTAACAAGGTAGCGCCAAGCTCGGTGGATCTCACACACTCTCCCGGGTTTCCTTTTCATCTTGCGCTACTGTAGTTGCTGGTATCTTATAGCGGAGCCAGGGATCTACAGTACGAGGGCATGAGGCGGGAACGAAAGAGGGACGACGACAACGACTATACCGCAAGATCGGCGTGGACGTGTGTTCTTTTTTTGCGAATTCGTGACACGTTTTGCTTCTACATGTACTGTACCTCGTATATAGACGCGTAACTGTAGCATCATCTTCGTGTCGGTGAGTGTTACACGTCGGATGTGGTGTGGATGTTGGGGAAAGTCTGTTGCGTGAGATGATCACGGAATTAGAAATCGTTCCATAGGTAGGTACGGCGTTCGCCTGCAGGATCTCGGGATTCTTGATCATCACGCCATGCGCACGACGAACACAACAGGGTAAAGTTTACGCGTTCAAGTTAGAGGGGAGGCGAATTTCCCCCGTTCCATGGTCTCACGGAAGATGGACGGAAGAATAGGTAACATCAAGAAGAATCATAACAGAGAGAACCGTGATGGTGCAACGGTTCTGGCGCTCGAATCACAAATCGGCATCGGTGTTGGGGCGTCCGAACTAGGCGCGTCCAGACGAGTCTTTTCGCCTGGGGAAATATTTTGCCGATGTCGCCTCGGTCCCTTGGTGGGCCAACGGCGTTTGGTGGTTGGGCGGTATGGTCACAAAGGGACTTTGCAGAGACGCGAAGGCCGTTTGCAGAGAAAAAACTATGGTGGTTTCTTGCGACTGCTGATTGCGATACTACTGTATGGATGAGACGACACAACAGTGACGGTGATTTCGGTCTGGGATCAGCGATATAGCGGATGAAAGTGGATGTCGCATGGCACTACAAGGGTGCCCTGGACGATTGCTTCACACTTTCACGATCTCTCACTCGGTAAGGATGGTGCTTAGTAGACTAGGTGAAGGGCAGGCTCGCAAGCTCACGATGCTACACACTCTCTCGCCTGGTCCGCCAACCTGAATCGGCATGCCGACGGCGAAGGCGTCAGAAGCGCATAAGGCCGTTCTGGGGAAGACGGGATTGAAGAATTCTCTGCGCATTTGTGTGAGCGCCAGACTGAACCAGGCAAGACTGGCGCATTCACGAGATCCACCGGGCTTGCTTGGAGCCGGCTCTGCTTGACCTATGCGGTCGCAATGACACAGCGTTCGTGAGCGCTTGCTCTACACGCCTTGCCAACGCGCGTTTGCTTGCCAATTCAGGCCTGGCAGCATTCCATCATGTCGTGCGTGCGCGAGAGGCGGTCGGACAGTTGACCGTGGGTTGTGCAGGTATGTAGGGCGTGCGGGCATCACATGCGACACAGTCATCAAAAGTCATACACAAAACACGCGCAAAGTAGGCCGTCAAGCAGAAGGGCGCGACGGGAAGAGCAGGACATTGGTAAGCGTACGCCCTTCCGTGTCGTGCTGCAGCGCCCTATGGCAGATCATGCATGGTTTGGGATGTGGAGGTGCATGTTGCGGTGTTGGGATGGCGAGAATAGTACGAGATGTTTCTGGTAGTCTGGGGGAAGACGGAGTTGGGGCCCTCGTTGACGCCTCTTGCGGCGTTATTGGCTGGTTCCATGTCATAGTGACTCCGATGTTCCGATGTTGACGACCCTGCCATGGCCCATGGCCTTTGTTTTGCCATCTTCTTGCTAATAATTCCATCAGTCATCGGTCATGAAAGGGCGTTGGAATCCTTCTGTTTTCCCGCTACTATATAATCGTCGGATCCCGCAACAGGTAGAACATTTCCTCTCAATCAGCTCCTTTCGAGGCATACCTACCACCCATCAATCAACACATCCCTCCATCCACCCACCCATCCATCCGCTCATATCATCATCATCATCATCATCATCATCTCCCTCAATCCTCCCATCTACCAAGCTAGCACATCTACGTACCTCGTCTACGTACCTGCCACTTGCCACTTACCAATCACCACCACGCGCGGGGAGCAGCTTCTTGCCAGCCAAAACACCCATTGGACCGCAACCCCATAGCTCTTGTGATCTACACGGGGCGCTGCCGAGTCTGGCGCGCGACCTCACGAGACACACACACTCACACACACCCTTCATAACTATTGTCCAGCCGCCGCGGCGCATCCATCATTATGTCTTCTCCTCCACAACCTAGCAACGGCGCTCACAGGCCCAACATGCCGGGCATGCCAGCGAAACTCCGCGGCATCGTTCAAAGCACAAAGCCCGAGATCACCATTCACCTCAACAGTAAGAGGCGAATCTACTCTACCATGGACAGCATCGACGGCAGCGTTTTCATCAAACCTGTCGTCGATACCGAGTTCGATGAGGTTGAGATCGACTTTATTGGCACCTCCAGGACTTTCGTCGAGCGTTACACCACCGCTGCGGCGATCAGTGGCCGCTCTGAAGCTTACCACAACTTCCTACGCCTCAACCAGCCGCGACTCGATAGTCTCTATCCGGACGAACGTGGCGAGCGGTTGCTCAAGGCAGGCGAGACCTACGAGTATCCGTTCAACTTCAAGGTGCCGAGAGAATTGCTGGAAAGGATCTGCAAGCACAAGGTAACCAACGACACCGTCAAGCGAGCACATCTTCAACTACCACCCTCACTGGGAGACAAGGAACTCTCAAGCAAAGACGGAACTCTGGATGACATGGCTCCCGAGATGGCGAGCGTGCGATACGGCATTTTCGCTCGCATCACCAAACTGGCTGGAGAGGATTCCAAGAGCACTCATGTTGCGGCCAAGGCGCGCAGAGTGCGCGTTGTGCCCGCAGTTGAGGAGGCACCTCCGCTCGATGTCAAGGGTATGGTCCAAGACGACATCAAGACCGAGTACTGCATCAGGAAGGAGAAGAAGCTCAAGAAAGGTCTCTTCCTGGGTGGCAACCTTGGCACTCTAGTCATGGAGGCTGCTCAACCCGAGAGCGCCCGTCTCCCACCCGCGAACAGCGAGCTCGGATACACCACAGTCAGCACCATGGCGACTGTAATGCTTCGCTTCGAGCCCGCGAAAGGTGTCAAGTCACCTCCTCGTCTCGACAAGCTGCACAGCAAGCTGAAGACTCGCACATACTACGCCACCAGCGCACGCCACGACTTTCCTACAAAGTCTGACAGCGAGTTCGATGCCTCTAGGAGTGTGCATGGCCATTCGATCGATCTGATCTCCCACTCAATGGGTAACTTCGAGTGGCGACTCGAGGATCCCGAGAAACGCAACCCATCTCCCGTCCGCCGCGATAGCACCGTGTCCGTCGAGGAGAAGCGTTGGATCCCAGGACCGAGCACCACCTACACACCTGGCTCGAAGTTCTGGACGGCTAGACTGCCTTTGCCCATCACCCTGCCCAACACCAAGCACTCGTTCGTCCCGACATTCCACTCGTGCCTGATCAGCCGCACATACACTCTCGCACTGTCTCTTTCTCTGCAAACTGCTGGCCTCGGCGGCTCCATTGACCTGCGGGTTCCCATGCAGATTTCTGCTGCGCCTCCGATTGACAACTTGGATAACGCCCGTCGCCGCGAGTCCGTCGCTTCTGCACAACTCAACACCGACATCGAGGACGACATCACTTCCTTCTTCGCCCCGCGAAGCCTCGCAAACCCTTCTGCGCCGCCTCAACAGCAGCCAAGCGCATTCTGGCCACCTGCTCTCCGTCAGGCAGAGCTCGAACGGACTAGCACTCTTGATTTGCCTCCGCCCGACTACTCGGACCACGAACACAGTAACACTGCCAGAGGACCCATTCTTCACGATGGATTGAGCACCCCGACTCTCCCCGTTCGCTAGGTGCATTACGAAGGGGTCGCGAAAGAATGTAGAACACTCCTGATCCGCCCTCTGGAGGCGTCCTTCGAACCACCTCGCCGTGTCGATCCTCCGCCTTGGGTTTACACTGGAGATGACGAGGACCCGAGACCGAGAGGCCGCTTTCACAGGATATTGGCAGCTATAGGCCGCTTGTGGGCCTGGGAGCTCGACTACGATCCAGGCGTCCTTTAACGACTTTCCTTACTTTTTTTTTGTTTCCTATTCCTCTCATTTGGTGGCTCGAAATACGCAACGAGCATTACGATGAAAACGGCCATGGCATTTTTCGAGTTGCTGGAAGCGATGCATTCGGTTTCTTGTCTTTCCTTTTCTGCTTTAAGACGGGATACCCTTTTCACGTTTGCTTTCCTCCGTCTTTTTGGGTGGATCTTACACAGCTAGCAAGCGAAGGCGTTTTGGGTATACACAGGACGCCGCTAGCAACGCAGGCAGGCAGTGGGAAGTGACGATCATCAAGTACTTCTTAATTAATTAATAAAATAGAATGCCCTCTTCTTTGCCCAACTTGACCTCACTTACGTTCATCAAGAAAGACCGGTTGAAGCATCGATACTGTGAGGATGTAGTAGGTAGGGGTTCTGAACAGTATCTCTTAGGTAGATTATCAACGATTGCCTAAGGAGTCTAAGTAGGAGCAGGAGCAGAAGAGAGCCTCCTAAGGCACTATGTGCCAAGCCTAGGGATCCTGTGGGATCTGCATGCGTTCCGCATGCGGATCTCGCGCGGGGAGCCTGTGGTTCCCGTCACGTGACTGGTGTTTCCTCACAGATACGCAGCTTGACTCCGCCTGTTGCCCTTGTCAGTCTGGTGTCGATGAATGGACGATATGTTGTGACAATCGATTGTAAACGTCAATAGCAGAAGACGACAATCTAGATCCTGATGATTATCGACCACCTCATAGAATGAATAGTAAAGTGACATCTGTCCGAGCCGGGACTCGATTCGACCAACTATTGTGCTGACAGGTCACATGTAAGCCAACCACGGACGTGTTAGCACTGTGTGGTAGTACCTCGATCAGGTTCGACGAGGATAGCTCGTGCCACGTGAACACTTCGCGAAGCCCTTGATTCTGGATAGCAGTTTTGGGGTCGTAAGCAGAGAACATGCATAACGACTCAGACGAGATGGTAGTGATACGACGCGCTATAACAATCTACCACACCATCAAACATTGAAGCCATGGAACGAAATCGTTCCCACACAAATCCGGAATTTCAAAATTTCAAAATTTTCTCTATGTCCGTTAAACTTGGATTTTAGCCACAACGATCAAAAATGGACATACAGCATAGCTGTATAGTGCAAAACAGATGTCTCCCCTCGCGGGATCGAACCGCGGGCCTCAAGATTCCGGTTGATCCGGTTCGATCCCGCTAGGGGATCGAATGCAGTTACAGTCTTGCGCTCTTCCAGCTGAGCTAAGGAGAGTTGATGAGCAGACTTGCTCACGTGATGATACCAGGGAACAAACATGCGTTGATATTGCTCAGATGATTGACGGCTTCCAGAAAATGCAAGGAGCGGCCTTGAAAGTTGTTTGAGCGCTCTGAAGGTCGTCGTTCCAACATTTTGATGCGGTAGACGAGCTTTGCCATGATACTCAGAAACGATTTCCGAACTTCAGTCCGATGGTCATAATGGATCTAGAGGGGTGTGAAGAGATGCTGAGAGATGCGGAAAAGAGAACGCCGTTGACGAGTGTGAGATCCGACACGTCCGACACGAAATTCACACCTGCTTGGCTGATGTGCAACGAGCCACGCGCCACCCGTCAAAGGAGGGCAACACAAAGCCGACGAGGCAGCGAGGACAGCTAAGCAGAAGAACATTCGTTCAGGGTGCTTATACGGACTGCATTCGGGTTTGAGTGACCTTCTCGACCAGGTGAGGCACAAATTTGGAATCGTTGACTGCAGTGTGGAACACGTTGAATTGTGAGAAGCAGATCCACACAACAACCATCGCAGATACCGGGTACATGCTCAGAAAGATGACAAAATTGTTCTAACTAGAAAGTCCACGGCCCGTTCGACTTGAAAAACTCACTCAAGCTGACCAACTCCGGGTCCTTGACCAAGAATTCCTCGCTCTTTGCCTGCTTCTTCTCACTGCCGAGCCCATAGTAGTTACGCTCTCCAATCCACTCAAACATCTCACCCAGATCAAGTCGAATGGCTTCCGGCAAGAAAGATGCAAAAACGTCACCAGGAAGCGACTTGAAGTGGACTTCTTTGCCAGCATGCTCGCCAAGCTTCGCCACCAGCTTCTTCGGAGTCGTCCAGACGCTGACACCCTGAACCTCGACTCCGTTGGCCTTGTCTCCAGCCTCGAAGAGTCCCAAGACATATTTGCCGGTGTCTTTGCGCGGTGCGATAAGAGGCCAGGGAACGTTCTCGTCCGGGTACGGCAGAGCTAGCGTGGGCCCTTCGCCGTGGTCCTTGATCAAGTTTTTGAGCTCGTCGAGGAACATGGCCGGCATGAAGTAGCTTGCAATCATGCTGCCCTTGCCCTCTTCGATGACCAGCTCGATCTCTGCTTTGCCGTCAAAGTGCTCTACGTTCTTGTACTTGCCCTCGCTCAGCTTGGCGACGTGCGGCAGAGAACTCCAGACCAGGTGCTTGACGCCGGTCGCTTTGCAGGCTGCAAGGATGTTTCTGCCTTGTTGCATTTCCTGACTTTTGGACATGATGGCCCAGAAGTCTGTGACGCCAAAGACGCCGTAAGAGCCTGCGAGGGCGGACTTCAGAGACTCGACGTCGTCCAGATCGCCTTTGACGACTTCGACGCCTGAAGACGCGAGCTGCTGAGATTTGCTGCTAGATGGGTCTCGCGTGATACCGCGGAGTGCGTATTTGTTGCTGAGTTCGGGACGGGCTAGGACAATGTCGATGACACTGCCACCCTGTTTGCCAGTGGCACCGAAGATGGTAAGAAGGCGTTTGGAAGACATGATTGATGCAGTCCTGAGTTGTCTTTACGGTGATCTTGAAGTCTTTTCGTTGGCTTTGAGGAGTTGTGGTGTGTTGTGAATGTGAGTGCCTGCAAGATGATGGCTTCGGGCAGTGGCCTTTATACCTGAATGGCTATAATCTTGTCAACATGATTATGCGTTCTCGCTTCTATGCTACCCCTCACAGCTCCGGCGTGTACCTGGTCCAGAGCGACGGAGAATCGGGTTCAAGCCATAAGCGAACTGGAAGGTATGTTACGTCTAAGTTGTTGGTTGGCTTACTAAAAGCTGACAATTCAGGACTTCGGGACAACAAACACCCCGGACTTAGGGCACCATACGACGCTTGCCAATCGAAGTCACGTAATTTCTTGGTAATTAGGGACAATACCAAGAGTTCTCTGGGCGCTGACATGGCATGATATCGTGTAGCTTTTGAGTTCGCATGTGAATACATGTCGTCTGGGCAACTTTAGTCGATCGGGCCCAATAAGAAGACTCGACCTTAGCTGCACACCTGCACAAATTCACCCATACGGGCATCCCTCACCAATACAGTGTGTTATCAGAGACCCATCAGCTCTGCCATGCGTTGTGCAACATCGACTGCAAAACCCTCGTCGTTGATTGCTCTCTCATCAATCGACACCAGAACACCAGTATTATCCAAGCCGCCCTCGATGGCTTCGAACAGGGCCTCATCAGCTTTAGCATCATAGAATGGAGCTCCGGATGTAGCAATAATGCTCACGCCGCCCTTCGGCAGTACAACTTGAACCTTGCTCGGTTCTTGGGCATGCTCCTTCACTTTGTCCACGATGAATCCGCCAATTCTTCTGCACTCTTCCGGTGACGTCCGCATAAGTGTCACCACAGGATTATGCTCAAAGAGTTGCCTCGACTCAAATTTTTCCGGAACCGTAGCTCTCGGACCAAAGTTCACCATGTCCGTCGCTCCTACCGAGATGATCGTTGGAATCCCGGCTCTGAGTGATGCTTCGAGCCGATGCGGGCCAGCGCTCATGTTGCCACCCATCAGTTCGTCGCAGATTTCGGTGGTGGTGAGGTCGAGAACTGCATCGAGCTTGCCTTCTTGCACCAATCTCTCCATGGCTTTGCCGCCGTGCCCTGTGCAATGGAAGACGAAGCACTCTATTGGGTAGTTGGCTTCGAGGTGTGTGCGGACTTTATCTACACAAGGAGTAGTGACACCGAACATTGTCAGGCCGAGTCGTTTGCGCGGCTTCTCGTCTTCATCGTGTGTTTCAGAGAGCGATCGCTCGTAGGCTCGAGCCATGCCGGTGATGGCGCCCGCAGCGTTGGATAGTATGCGCTTGAGCAGTGTGTTGGTGCCGGAGATGTCCACAACGGAATACATCATGGTGATGTCTGTCTCGCCAACCACTGGACCGGTGTCGCCAGATGCGGTTGTGCTGACCATGAGCTTGGGGAAGCCGATTGGGAACACCTCTCTTATGACGGCGGATACAAGAGAGGTGCCGCCAGTTCCTCCTGCCGATACGATTCCATGGATGGCTTTGCTTGGATCTTTGAGGCCGACTTGGTACAGCTCTCTCACGCAATTTGTGGAACAGGCGATCATGTATTTGATCATGTCACCTCGGGGAAGATTTGCCGCTTCTTGTTTCTCCGATGGCGCATAGGTCGATGTGAGTTCATCCTGAGTGACGGTGATAGAGTCATCTTTTGTCGGCGACCTCCCAGCATCAATCAGAGTAACTCGAACGTCGGCATTGTCCCGCAGGATTTGTGACCGTAAATATTGGAGCTCCCGGAGCTTGGTGTCGCAAGTACCGAGGATTACGATGTGAGGCATCCTTCTCTGGGCAAGACAGACTCGTTGACGCTGTGTCTTTGGTAGTATACTGGCAGTTGCCTAGTCACCATGGAAATGGGTACAATTTAGCTATTGGTGTTCTTAGTGTAGTGGAAGACACCGTGGAGTGCGTTGTTCGAGGTGGGGAACAATGGTGATCGACGGGCTCCACACCTGCAGGCGATTGCGTCAAGACCGAACACGAAAGCAAGCGTCTCTAATCCTTCTTCGAATCTACACTCGAACGTAATCTTATTCTGACATACCGCAAGAAACTTGACAAAAGAACTGCGCATTTCTCTTCCATCGAGATGGCTCCTCCAACAGATCGCAAGGAGATCCTAGCTGCTTTCCGGAAACAGATCGATTCTGGCACCGCTATTGTGGGTGCAGGCGCAGGTAGGTAGACCAGGACCAAGTGACACGGACTTTGCCGCTATGTATACTAATCACCAGTTGCTCAGGCATCGGACTCACAGCAAAGTCAGCGGAAGCTGGTGGCATTTCGCTGATCATCATCTACAACAGGTACCTGGTCAAAGTTCATGATTACCAAAACTTACTGTGTACTAACAAGATTATTATAGTGGCCGCTTCCGCATGGCTGGACGTGGATCTCTCGCTGGCTTGATGCCCTTCTCCAATGCCAACGATGTCGTGGTCGAAATGGCCTCTGAGGTCCTCCCCGTCGTCAAAAAGACGCCAGTGATAGCCGGCGTCTGTGCATCAGATCCAGGCCGCGACATGGGACGCTTCCTACGCCAGTTGAAGGACCTGGGGTTTGCTGGCGTTCAGAACTTCCCTACTGTTGGCCTCATCGACGGGAACTTCCGTCAAAATCTCGAAGAGACCGGCATGGGGTATGACACTGAAGTCGAGATGGTTCGACTTGCTCACCAAATGGACCTTGTGACGACACCGTACGTCTTCAATCCGGAGGAAGCTAAGCTGATGGCGGAAGCTGGAGCGGATGTGGTCGTTGCGCATAGTAAGTGAAAAGACTGGTAGTGTCATGTTGCAAGTGAATGTTCCTAATCTATGGTTTCCCAGTGGGTCTCACCAGCAGCGGTAGCATTGGTGCACAAACCGGCAAGAGCCTGGAGCAGTGTGTGAAAGACATCAAAGCCATCCAGGAAGCCGCACGCGGAGTGAATCCGGATATCATCGTGCTGTGCCACGGTGGACCTATCGCGAAGCCTGAGGATGCTCGGTTTGTTCTGGAGAGATGCTCGGGATTGCATGGTTTCTTTGGTGCAAGCAGCATGGAAAGGTTACCTGTGGAGGAAGCCATCGCCAACGTCACAAAAGAGTTCCGGGGAATCGCCATTTCGAAGTAGACGCCCAAATATGACTATCGCTTGGTGTGGTTTGTAAGCCTTGCACAATCCTTTGTCAACAGTTTGTTTAAAAATCAAGTCGCTCGCATTCTCGGATTGTCGGATAGCTGTATCCGGAAGCCAGAGCAATCGCATTCGCATAAAGGTTGGTCAGCCAATCAGGCGAAGGTCTGGCTTGGTCGATCAAACTCAACTGGAATCTGGAGATAGCATCTGTCAGTCACTTCAGGACAGTGCCGGTGACAGTGTGTATATATATGGCTGCGCTGCATGTCACTTTCGAGACGCCTTCCCGCTGACCTGAGAAACAGTGACCATTGGTTTCGTTGCCATTACGACTTACATCGTTTCCTACCACTAAAATGGCTATCAGCACAATTCCATCGACCATGCGCATCTGGAGATACGACTCCACCGTCGGCGGTCTAGAGGAGCATCTTAAGCTACACTCATCGGAACCATTGCCAAAGCCCAGCCCAACTCAACATCTGATCAGAGTTGTCGCAGTCGCATTGAACCCAGTCGATTTCAAGGCCCCGGAAGCACCTTTCATCGGCCGCTTCGCTTTTAAGAAACCAGCCACACCTTGCTTTGACGTGGCAGGTCACATCATCACCCCAGCCGACGGTTCGCCGCTCGTGCCCGGACAATTGGTCTTCGGTGCTGCCACCTCCAATCCCCTTGGAGGCGGTGCTTTGGCGGAATATGTTGCCGCCCCAGCAAATGCGATCTGCCGGGTGCCTTCTGGCATCTCGCCGCCCGTGGCCGCTGGTATTCCAGTCGCTGCAACAACTGCTTTCGCATCGCTCGTTCCATACATCTCCAAAGGCTCTCGCGTCTTCATCAACGGTGGAAGTGGCGGCGTTGGGACCTATGCCATCCAGATCGCCAAAGCTGCAGAAGCGCACGTTACAGTATCTTGCTCAGCTCGAAATGTCGAGCTGTGCCGCTCGCTCGGAGCAGACGATGTGCTAGACTACAACGCCCTCCCACTGCTAGATCAGCTGCGCAACGTCGCTGCGACCGGCCATGCTTTCGATCTTGTTGTCGACAACGTCTTTAGCGACCCGGCTCTCTACTTCCAAGCCCATACTTACACCTCTTCGGATGCCAAATTTGTCGAAGTCGCCGCCGGACCCAGTCGTGCATTTTTACAATTCGCACTTGGTGCGTTACTCTGGCCAGGTTTCTTGGGCGGTGGTCGCCGTAAATTGGTGTTTGCTGCTGCTGACATCACGCCGGAGACTCTCGAGCGGATCGCGGATTGGATAGCGGAAGGAGTGGTCAAGCCTGTCACTGACGAGGTCTTTCCAATGGAAGATGTGGCGAAGGCTTTCAAACGTCTGAAGTCTGGTAGGGCGACGGGGAAGATTATTATTGATGTGGCGGGAGTAAAGAACTGATGTTGTTAGGGCGCTTGGATATCGCGTTCGACGCAAATCACCTGAAATGATCACCCAGCGGCTTACTAAGTTTCTACGCTCGAGGTACAGACACAGAAGGAAATTTCGCAATCGAGCGTGACGCAGGTCCATTGTTTTGTGAATAAATGAGCGTATATCTGCATGTCCTGCATACCTCGGTCTTCAAGACCGATCGGGCGTTATGGAGCAAACTAAAAAGAAAAAGTAGCGCGTGCTGAATATGTGTACGGCTTCGAAGTCCACGCGTGTTGAAGCGGCGGGATACCTGTCCCAGGCTTCGAAGAATGGTCATGGACCCTTATGTTGTGTTGAACGCGCATCGGATCCGGGAAACTTGAGTGCAACGATGACCATCGCAACTGCCGGTCGTACAACAAGGTGCCATCGATGACTCAGACCGGAACGGCCAATTGCACCGGGCTTGGTTCGCGTACGTCTGACTGCTTCACGGCGAGTTTCTCACCGAGCTTGCCACGCTTGGCCCATTTCCAGGACTCAGCGATCAAGATCTGAACGATAATGCATGAGACGACGATAGCCCACTCCCACGAGATGGGCAAATGATCGAACACCGACAAGTTGAATCCGGGTATGTAGATCAATGGGAAGATGATCAAGAAACCAGCGATACAAGACCAGAACAGGAATGTGTTGTGGTAAAGCGTTGGGCCGACCGAGAAGAAGCGGCTCGAAGTCTTGGTGTAATCGCGGCCTGGCAGGCGAATGCTGAAGAGTGAAGTCCGGAAATCGATAACTTCCCAAGCAAGGATAAGCAGAGCAAAGGTCAGAACACCGAATGTAGTGGAACGAGCGCGGAAGACAACATCGCAAGAAGCGTTGAACTCTTCGTTGCAGTGTTGACCCATCTCACCACCGCCGACTCCGTAAACGACGATCGTGAAAGCTGCCAGGCACAGTGCACCAATTGAGCAACCATAGACCATCTTATCGGCGATGAGCTCCCAAGTGAAGACGCCGACACTCAATGGGTGTGGTGGGCGATTCATGATATCGGGGACTGCAGGCTCGAGTCCAAGACCAAGAGCGATCGGGGCGGATGTAACCAGGTTAACCCAGAGGATTTCCAGCGGCGACATGGGGAAAATCGAATTGCCATCAGCATCCTTGAACGCCAAACCAACCATTAGAAGTACGACCTGGGCGATATTGGAAGACAACAGGTGAAGCAAGAATTTCTGGATGTTGTCAAACAGACGTCTGCCTTCCTTGATGGCACGGACGATGGATGCGAAGTTGTCGTCCGCAAGCACCATATCAGCGGCCTGCTTTGCGACGTCACTGCCGTTGATACCCATGGCGATACCAATGTCGGCAAGCTTCAACGCCGGAGAGTCATTGATACCGTCACCCGTCATGATTGCAAAGGCCTTGCGGCGGTGCAAAGCCTGAACCATGCGAACTTTGGTGGTTGGAGAACAACGGGCGAGGACCAGGGGTAGCTCTGGAAGTGCATCAATTTGCGCCTCCGTCATTTTGTCGAAGTCTCCACCAGCCATCACTTCGCCACGCCCGGCTTTCACGCTCTTTGTGATGCCTACCTCGGCAGCAATGGCTGCGGCCGTGCCGATATGGTCACCCGTGAGCATGTGGACCTTAATGCCAGCAGACTGGCAAGTACGTACTGCCTCTGCAGTCTCGGCACGCGGCGGGTCGTAAATGCCAACCAGACCGGCATACCTCAAGTCGCACTCGGCATTCGAACGTTCAGTGAGATCGATGGAAGAGTCGACAGACTTGGAGGCCAGACACAGGACCCTGAGGCCCTTCAGAGCCATGGCTTCTGCTTCCGCCAAGATGTCATGTCTGGTTTGATCAGAGCATGAAAGCAGAGGCAGAAGAGCCTCAGTGGCACCCTTTACGAAGATGTCTGTAGTGTTTGGGGCGCCGGTGTAGGCAACAGCCATGCGCTTGATGGTGGAGTCGAATGGAAATTCGGTGATGAGTTTACGCTGGGTCCGAGAAAGGGCTTGGGGTTTTCCATGTTGGAATCTGGTTGCGAACACCTGCAGCGCAATTTCGGTCGGTTCTCCCAATGCAGACCATGCACTTTGAGTGGGAAGAGTCGAAGACGACTCGTTGGTTACGCCTGCAGACGAAACTTCGGCAAGGTTGCACAATGAGGCGATCTCAAGGAATGTAGCAAACTCAGCACTTCGTTTGCCTTGTTCTGTGGACAGACTTGTCTCTACAGTACCGCTGTGTGGGTTGAACGGGTCAGATGTATCGTGGACCCGAATGTTTCCTCCACCAGCGATGATAGCCCTCTTTAGGATCATCTTGCCAAGCGTCAGAGTACCAGTTTTGTCCGAGCAGATATTCGTAGCGCCACCGATCGCTTCCAGGGAGGAGAGTCTTCGCACGATGATGTTGCTCTTAGCCATAGTTTGTGTTCCGACAGCGATGGTAAGGGTGAGAACAGCGATTAACGACTCGGGGATGACAGCAATGGCCACGCATAGGCCGTAGATGAGGACCTCGTCGGAGACATCCCATCCAGCTGTCGAAAAGACGATGATCGCCAAAAGAATTGCCAATGCGAAGAGGAGCAGGGCGAACTTGCTGAGAGACACTTGAAGAGGACTGCCAATCAAACCAAGTGCGGATTTCACACCATACCAGAAGCGTTTGGCAAATCGGATGATGAACGGTGTCGAACTGGTGCTTTGCTTTTTGGCGTTCAACAGTGCAGCAATCTTTCCGACCTCCGTTCTCATTCCAGTGGCGGTGACAAGGCCTAAGCCACGGCCACGTGCAACGATGGAAGCTGAATATACCATGTTGACGCGATCACCAATGGCAATGTCTGCCTTGCTGAGAGGAAGTACTACCTCTGCGTGCTTGGAGCTAGGCAGCGACTCGCCGGTAAGAAGAGCCTCATCAGTGGAGAGATTGAGAGATTCGAAGAGCCGAAGATCAGCAGGCACGATGTCGCCCGTGGACAGCTGAACGACATCACCAACAACGAGTGTTTCCGCTCGGACAGATTGGATGATCGATCCGCGAATGACGTTGCACTCTGGGCTCGACAGAACTTGCAAGGACAGGACACTTTGCTCGGCCTTGAAATCTTGCACAAATCTGTTCCATGTTAGCCTGGGATTGGAGATCTCGAAGGATGACTATCGTATTGTACCCGACAACGACGTTTACAAGAACGACGGCTGCAACGACAGCGCCTTCGATCCAGTCTCCAAGGGAGAAGGACAACACCATAACGATGGCGAGGACGAACGTCAACGAATTGGACACCTGCCTGAGGAGGATCTCAAAGACAGAGACTTTCTTGCCATCTTTGAGGCGATTGGGGCCGTTTGCTGCAAGGCGCGTGGCCGCCTCGTCTCCCCCTAGACCATTCCTAAAGCTGGTCAATACTGGTGATGTTGATGTAGAGCAAAGAGACGACTTACTCGGGATCGACGTTCAAGTGGCGCGCAATTGATGCGGCATCAACGGTGTGAGCGTACTCGGTGATCTCGTCGCCGGTACGCTCTTCGATGTAAGTCACCGATTCATCTTTGGGTTTTTCGCTGTTATAGCCACATATAGGGGGTTCTGGCTCATCCTCTACTGGAGGTCCAGTCGACAAGGCAGTGTCGTTGCCATGAGAAAGGGTAGAGATAATAACCATCGACGTAGAAGGGAGTCTAAAAGGTTGTTGACGTGAAGATACGGAGGTACAAAGAGCGTTGGATAGTTGCACTTTTCCGGAACCGGGTACATCGCAGCGCCTCTTAAAGACACGACCGAGAAGGGCGTCGGCGATCAGAGCGGGCAGCTCGACGCCCAGGAAGATACCAAGAGCACTGCCACAATACAAGGCTGCGTGATTCGTGCCAGCGACATGGCAGAGCTCCCCACAATATGAGTTCGAGATGCGGAGATACAGCGTTGATAGCGAATGTTGAGGTCGAAGTGGAGCATTCGGAGCCGTTCAATCGTATAGATACGACGGACTTCGCAGGCAGGCCCTCACATGGAGTCTCTATTGTCCATGAAATGGCTTGGTTGAGAGCGCATAGTCGCTGGGCGCCGAGAGGGGCTAGCCGCGAGCTTGGAAGCCAGATCGCCACCGCATCAACAGCTGCCGCTCGCCGAAAAGACGTTGCTTACGATGGAGACGTCCTTACAGGGCGAAACTGGGGGCGCAGATTGGCTTTGCGATGGAGTGATGTGGGAGGTTGCAGGAGAAAAGCCGGTTGGTGGAGAGTGGCTGGAAGATGGAGCCTGCTGACAAAGGTGACGTTCCAAGCCAAGCATGGCGAACATTAAGCTGAATCGAACCAAGCTCCTTCGGCAACACCATCCAAGGCCGCTTACTCAACGTGTCCGGAACAACAGACCAGACCACATGTGAATATCCACAACCCCAGACACTCTCCGCATCTTCTCCGCGGTCCACTATTTCCTCGACATAGTCGTCGGTGTCCATGTGGGCCTTCTTCCACTGCCTCGGCGTAACCGACGGACCTCATGTCTCGTCTCCAAAGACAAGGCGCTCGAGTCATGCTTGATATATTGCCTACTACGGCGTGCATGCACAGAATGCATGGCACTCACGCGAGCAAGCGAGGCGGAACTTGGCCGAAGACACCACCACTGCTGTCCACCTCCTGTCACTCACACACCCAAAATCTCGTCATTCATGCCGATCTATGTAACATCGCTGACACTGATCTACTATCCAGAAATGAAGAGCTCATTCCTTCCGAGTTCGACTCGCACTTGCACCACCTTTCGCATCGACAGCCGTACTACCCAAGAGGTTAGCTTGTCCATCTTCTTGCAGGACTTGCAGGAGGTCATGTGCCCCGGCAAGGATATGCTGCAGCCCCGACATTGAATGCTCCCGGAGAATCCTCGCCCAGTGTATCAAGCGTCTCGGCGAGTGGATGCATTATCCAAGCCAAAGCGGCCCAGATCACTCGCTTCACTTCATTGGTTCACATGGCCGCTTCTACACACCCCATGGGGTACTGTGATAGAGCGGGGAAACCATCCGCAAAATCATTGTGTGAAGGGTCAGGAAGAAGGGTACATGCGACTCTGGGGTCGTTTCGAAGCGAAAGGCTATATTAGCAGCCTCACGCTCTCGATACGTTCACATTTTTTTCCGTATCGCATCGCTCAAGTCAAGCTATCGCACACCAACGCTACAACTCAAACCAAAACAACCCAATCTACCTCACCGATCCAAGTCTTCCCTTAGGAACACCTACTTATGGGCTGGTCTTCCTTCACCAAGAAGTTCAACACGCATGCTAGTGGCACGTTAGGGTATGGCCTGAAGCTCAACATCTCGTAGTGATCAAATTGACTGACCTTCTCGCAGTAAATCATCCGATCCGGTGGAGTTGACCTCTGCTAAGGGCCTGTCGATCCTTCCATCAACTGGAACGAGGCTTTGTTTCAAAGATGAATCCTTACTGATCTTGAGCATCCAGATCCACCGGAGGTTCGAAATGCTCGCATCCACACCGTGGCCCTAGTGGCCTCGATGTCCGCCCTTGCCATGGGCTATGACACGGCTGTAATCGGTGGAACAATGGCATTGGACTCTTTCAGACGCGATTTCGCGTTGGATCAAGTCGAGTCTACTACCAGAGACACCATTCAGGGCAACATCGTCTCGACGTTCCAGGTAAGCCTCCAATCATGGAATGAAGACATGCAACCCAGAGACTGACACTCGCAGGCCGGATGTTTCTTCGGTGCACTTTGCACCTTCCCATTCGCAGAGAAATTTGGTCGAAGGCTCACGATCATAATTTCCGCGCTTGTCTTCCTGCTCGGTGGCACATTGATGACCGCCGCGAACGGCAACCTCGACATGATCTACGCGGGCAGGCTCGTAGCTGGTCTGGGTATCGGAGCCTCGTCTTTGACAGTGCCCGTTTACATCTCCGAAACTGCCCCGCCTTCCATCAGAGGTCGACTTGTCGGAATCTTCGAAATCGCCTCGCAAGGCGGTGGTATGCTGGGCTTCTGGATCAACTATGGAACGGACCAGCACATTTCTTCGAACAGTGTGGCACAATATGTTATCCCGCTCGCACTCCAACTCGCTCCGGGTTTGCTGCTCGGCCTCGGGATGTTCTTCTTCTGCCCAGAGTCTCCTCGATGGCTCGCACGTCAGGACAACTTTGAGGCGGCGGAGAAAGTCCTATGCAACCTTCGCGGCCTCCCTAGTGACCACGAATACATCATGCGTGAGCTTGGCGACATCCGCCAACAGGTCGAGGAGAGGAGTACCCTGAACAGAACGAAGAAGGAGCAGTTCATGAAGCTCTTCCAGAGGGGTACTCGCAACCGTATGGGTATCGGTCTTGCTCTCATGTTCTTGCAGTCCTTCACCGGCGTGAACATCATCACATATTACGCTCCCCGAATCTTCGAAACTCTCGGCATCACAGGCACATCGACCAAGCTCTTCTCCACGGGCTTCTACGGAATCGCGAAGACCCTTGGAATGTGCACATTCACCTTCTACGTTGTTGAAAAGGTCGGCCGCAGGAGAGGTCTACTATGGGGCGCTGCTCTCGGTTGCATTCCGTAAGATCTGCCGGACATCCAAACTATGCGCTCTATCTTACAGACACTAATCGCAACCTTAGCATGCTCTACATTGGCGGGTACGTGATGAAGAATGACCCAGTCGCCGCCGCCGCTGCCGGAAATTCCTCCCGTAGTGCCGCCGGCTACGTGGCAATGGTAGCAGTATACGTCAACGCTTTCATCATTTGTGCCACGTGGCAGGGTATCTCATGGACTGGTACTACCATTCTTTTACGAGCTCGGCTCTCCTCACTTCAATTCCGTGTCTGACTTCTCCGCAGTCGCCTCTGAGATCTTCCCGCTCGATATCCGCATGCTCTGCGTGTCGTTGACCACCGCCGACACCTGGCTCGGTTCGTTCATCATTGCTAGGTCCACTCCGTACATGATCTCGGACCTGGGGTACGGCGCCTACTTCTTCTTCGGTGCCATTCTCATTTGCATGGGTATCTGGTCGTTCTTCTGCGTCCCTGAGACAAAGGGTGAGTTCTCAGTTCCCCATACGAAAGCATGCCGATCCAAGGAACCGATTCACTGACATTATTCAGGCCTCACCCTCGAAGAAATGGACAATCTCTTCGCGGACTCATGCTGTAAAGCCGTCTGGGCCCGCATCCGCGGCAAGCCACTGCCATACCGTGTCGACCCCACCGACAACTTCTCAATAGACGACGAGAAGGGAAAGACAGACGTGCGAGTCGAGCACGTCGAGCACCAGAACCAAAACACGAAGCAAGAGATGTAGAAACACATCTCAGCAGGTTTTGTCGCGGGCCGGGATCTGATCAGAGGAGGACTGGTTGGAAGACACAGCCTCTTCTGTCCGGGTTTTGTGAGGGTAGCTAGTGATGAAAGACTCGATAGCTATGGTCTGCGAATGTTCCTTGCTGCAATGTTTGTGTGGATTCTTCCATCTCGTCGTTGTGTGATATCGAACGAGGGTTTGATGTGATTGGTAAAAGACAGTAGGGTATTGCGTTCGTCTTTGACCAACTGAATAGCACCGAAAGCAAGGCAGCGAAATTGACTGAACCTCTTGATCTTATGTGGTCGCTCGGTCGCGACATCTGAAGCCGGAAGGATCGGATATGAGGAGGGAGTCGTTGTGCGACTGCTGGAGAGGTCGAGGATTATGACGGTCGGAGCGGATTTGTTGGAGAGCATCTTTGCGCTGTTGGCGTGCTTCCGCGAGGGCGGCAGGCGTGCTGTTGGAAGGCTCATCGGCCATGAGGTAACGGTGAAGGAGAAAGTTGTTGTCTGACAGTAGGAGAGACGAAAGAAATTTGGCATGTACTTGAGCCTTGTGTGCTTGCGAGATTGCGGCGCCTTGGCGGCGACGATGTCAGTGAAAGAGGTCACTCTTGTAATGAAGGCTGGTATAGCAATCTTGCAGGCACGAGGTCTTCCCTTCATCCAGAGTGAAGGGTGTGATTTGGCGCGACAGTTGTGCGCGGTCTTGTTAGTGAAGCCTTCGCAACGCAACGAAGCGCTCGATCGTGTCAATGACGGAGCGCGCTCGTCGTGAGGCGGCTGCTGGTAAGTACCTGTGTTGGTATGCTCGGTTGAGGTGTTCAAATGTCAAAGGGTCACGTGATTGTAGAAGATAGGTGGAAGTACGCGGGTGTTATCAAAGAGGTTAGGTTGTGAGGAACCGAAAACAGAAGAATCAGACGGTACGGTAGGCCGTACGTGCTGGTCAGCCACTGTGTCACGTGACATGTGACTTGGTCAGTGAATTGTCACTTCGTGACAGAACCTCACGAACAGAAGAATAATGGCAAAATGGTCAATGATATCATTTCGAATCACCCATCAGTTCATTCACTTGTCCATCTCACGTAAACGTCAAGCATTGATCAAAAATGGCACACCTCTTCTCCTAATATGATCAATAGAGACAGTAAAGGAGGGAACACCGCCAATTCCAATCCCTCGCCATCGATGCATTCCTTTCCATCAACCCCCAACCCAACCCAAACTCCCATCTTACATATGTACAAAAATTTCGCTCCATTCACATTTTTTTTTCACATCAACGTAACATCGTATAACAGTAACGGCCTTTCAAGAAAGACCGAAAACGGTAGAATCAAACATCACCGCCCCTCCGCTCCGACGTTCATCCTAGCCTTCAACTGCGAATCCCTAAATTGCTCCCAAGCCTCCGGGTCCTGTTCCTGCAGGGATCTCAGATCATCCAAATTCGCGCCGACCTTGTCCAGCACAGCCTTCCAGCCGATCTTTTCGACAAGTGGGCCCAGCTCGTTGCCGGGCGTTGACTCGAGACGTTCCTTGAGGATCTCGAGACGCTGCTGGCCGGCTGTGGGGCGCGAGGGTCCGTCATCATCTGGAGCGATTGCGCTGGTGCTGGTGATGGGAGACGATTCAACAATTTCGCGGCGAAGGTGATGGCCAAGGCGGTGAAGGCGGCCCTCCTCGAGAGTGAGGGCGCGAGATGCGAGGGAGGCGTCGCTGTTGTGGCGGGACATAGAGGGCTTGACGGCGTCGTCGTCACCTTCGTCAGCGTCGGCGGCGTGGTTGACGAGTTCTGCGCGCTCGCCTGTCGTGAAGGAAGATGGGAAGTATGATTCGAGGGAAGACGTCATGGAAGCGGTGGGTTCGGGCATGGTGCCGTTGGGAGCGACGCGTGAGTCCGGGTATTCTTCCTCGAAACGCTGGATCATACTTTGCAGGGTTTGGTCGAGGAAGAGGAGGCGGCGGTACGCCATCTCGTCGCCTGCAGTGGCTTCCTTGATGAGGGCAGGTTGCAAACGTGTGCGAATCTTGCGGGCACTCTGCAGCAGGTCTTTGCTCATCTGCTTTGCCTTGGCGTGGCCCTCCTGGTCCATGTTGTTGGATCGATCGCCCATGGGCGTGCGAGAGCCAGAAATGGGCGTAGAAGGTCTGCTGGTCTTGATCATGTCGTTTGCTTTCTCGCCGAGCACATACTGCAGTGCCTTGACCACTCCCGTACCACCAACAATGTAATCATCGTCAGGAGCAGGTTCGTCTTCATCAGCGTTTTGACTGTTCCCGTCTGCATGGCCAACCAAATGCATGAGCACGTCAGGTACTACCACACCCTTTACGTTACCTTCGCCACCATGTGGAGCAGTCAGTGTAGCGGCTGCGTTCGCAGTCGCGCCCATGTCGCCTGTTGCCTCGGCGATAGCGAAGTTCTCCATGTTGCGCAAGGAATAGGCGACAACTTGTTTCGCGAGGGCCTTGACGATCTCGTTGCTTTCTGGGCTTGGCACCTGTGGTCTGTTAGTAAACGATACCGGGTAAAAAACTTCGACAGGTACTTACATCAATGTCAATACAGATCAACGTTTTGCTGACTCTGACTGCGGTCATCAGACTTGCATAGAGCGCGCACGCCTCCTCTTGACTAGCCTCATCTGTCGCATTCGCCAGAGCCTTCAGTTGTGGGTTCTCCAGAATACTCAGATGCGCCAGTCTTGGTCCTTCAGGCAAGACCTCTGCCAACGCGATAGCCTGCTTTGTTGACATGCCGACATCGCTCATGTGAATGCGCTTAAGATCCTTCATCTGAGGTATGTATCTTCTGAGCAGAGAAATCGTTCCGTTGTCTTCCGAGCACAGGTCGCGATTGTGGCTGAGATCGATGAATCGGAAGTTTGAAAGCTTGACCAGTGCTGGAAGAAGCGGTTTGACACTTTGCGTGTCAAGATTGCAGTCTGCGAGACTGAGGCCCCAGCAGGGACAGTCGGGTTTTTCGTTGAAGGTGTCAGCGATCGGGCCCAGTTTGCCGCGAAGATCATTGCCACCTAGATCCAACCCGTGACAGATGCCTGAGCGCAAGTAGTGGATGACATGTCCAAGACCTTCGTCCGTAAGATGATTGCCTGCCAGACCGAGCCGTGAAATTCCACACATCATAGCGCCGTCTACAATCTTGCGTACGTGATCGGTGTCCAATCCGCATTCCGAAACACTCAATTCTTCGAGATGTGAGCCTCCAAGGCGTTCGCTCAGACACTTGTAGAGTGTCTCCGCGGCGTTCAGGTCCTGCCCAATGGTGGGTATAGGTTTCTCTGGACTCTTCTTGGCGCTCATCTGCACACTCGCTGGCATGGTGTCTGGAAACTGATTCATCGAAAGGTCGACGGCCTTGATCGACCTGCACATGTAGAGGAACAGGCTGACGTGCTTCCAACCGAGGCGTGTGACGCGAGGGTTGTTCTTCAAGGATATCTTCTCTACAACACCCGAGCGTTCTTGACGAGATCGCAACGGACCAGGGAGCTCTCGGTGCTTTGGACCGGTGTTCTTACGCCTAGTAGGTTCCGGCCTTTTGGCGGCCAGCAGTCCTGAGAGAATGACGCGCACGCCTTCATCGTTGAGGTCTGCATCTTCCAAAATCAATCGCTTGACAGGGACGACAGCCAACCAGTCTCCAAGGGTGACGACGTCAGCAAGCTGCAGCCGTGAGCCAGTCAGGTCGAGACAGCCAACAACCCCAGGTTCGTTGACCACGGCGCATTTGGTCGACATGAGCTGCTCCGTAATGCGCTTTAGAATGGGCGTTTCCCGCAGCTGGCAGCATCTCCTGTAGATACGCACGGGATCAGTAGTTGGTCTGTCCTGCTTTGCAGGCGGTGGAGGCACTGGGCTCGAACGCGCAGGTGTGGTGGCATTTGGAAGAGAGCCAACGAGGGAACCTTTCTCGCTGTCGTCGTCGTCATCGTCAATCGCTGTAATTTCCACAGGTATTGACCCGTTTTCTTGTGCCCGTCGGAGTTTCTTTTCTTTTCGTTCCTTTCGTTCCATCTCCGATCGTTTTTTCTTCTCCTTTTTCCGGGTCATGCCCTGCGGACCATCTTCCAAGCTCCCAACCATCGGGCTCCCAGCCAGATCTTCCTGTGATACAGTCGCGTCATTGCCATTTCCCTTCTCTTGCCCAGGTACAGGCACAGGAATTGCTTTTGATTTTGCCTCCAAGACTGGCTCGCCTTGCTCATCTTTCTCCTCGGTGATGGATTCCGGGTGCTTCAGCGCCTCGCCTTCCGCTCGCTCCTTAAGCTTCACGTCTTTCTTTTTGCGCTTAAGTTGTGACTCGTCGTTCTCGGGATCTTCTGTGTACCTTGGTCCGCTAGCGATCTCTACATCAACACAGAACGATACTCTCCGCAGCTTGCTCTGGTCCAGTTCTGGCACGAGACATCTTTCGCGATTGGGATCCACGTTCAGGACTCTGCGCGGACACACACCGCCATTGCCTTGTACCCTAGGAACGCCCGAGTTTTGCGAGGCCGAGGATAGCTTCCTGGTGAGGGAGGAAAAGAAGGAGCCTGACGAATCTTTGGGCTTCGATGGCACGTAGGGCTCAACGCTCTCTGCTTCTTCTGGCGCATTCTGTGCGCCGGCAGTAGAGCTGCCATTCGTTGCTGGAGGTGATTTAGGCGGTGCCTGCTGCGGTGCTGCTGTCGGTCGCTGAGGTGTCGTTTGTGACGAAGAAAAGCGAGAGCTGATGTTGCTCATCCATGACGGCCGCCGTGAAGCCCGAGGTTCCTCGCTTCCGCTCTTATCGGTGCTGGCACGGCTGAGTAGGGTCGGTCGCTTGTTCGGTTGCGCTTTACTCGCAGCAGTCTGGGGTGAGGGAGTGGTCGGGACGGCTGGATCGGTATTCTGTTTGGGCTGCGACAGGGAAGGCGGTGTCACGTGTGATGGTGCTGTGTTCTTGGTTGTATCTGGTGAGGGTTGGTGGTGAGACTGGCTGGGCGGGTTGCCGTTAGTTTCGGCCGGCGACTTGGTATCCTTCGGGAGGGAGGGAGTTGCAGACGGATGTCTGCGCAGCTGGTTCTCTGCAGAGTTGTCAGTATGCTTGCGACTGTCCAACGGTGCGACGCATGGTCGAGAGCCGGTGGGTGTTGGCGGTGGAGCCGGCGGCTTACCCTTGTTGGGGGTGTGTAGCCAGGAAACATCGACGCCGTGTACCTGGTCCATGGTCGCGGTCGAGTTTCTCACAGGGAGGGGAGTACGCTGCGTCGGTCACAGTGCGATGGCAGCAGCAGCAGAAGTCGAAGTGCCCAGGCGATATCAAAAGCCAGTGCTTCCGGTGCTCATGATCGAGACGGGACTGGAGCTGGCTCTCGGATGACGTTGGTTCGGCAGTCAGCAGCAGTCGGTCAGCATCAAATAATGCCCCGGATCCAGTACGTACAGTAAATGTAAATACAAACACGGTTCAGTACTGTAGGTACTGTACAGTAAGGCTTAGTCGTTAAGAGGCACACTGCTTGCTTGATAAGACGAAGGCAAAAGTCCGTACGGCCTCGCACTCCCCAACGTGCATAAGAATAACCTACCATTCACCACCACACACTGCCGCCGTATCTCGGTGACACCATCGCCGCGACCGCGAACATGGCCCATGCATAAAACCCACAACCCACCACCCTGATCCTTCACGCAGCGCACCCCATGCAAACTTTTGCCCATTCGTGACAGCAAGCGCTTCACATCCTTGAACGATGACACGCCGAAGTCCGGAGATCGTATGGAGCCGTCTCGCCTAGTTCACCAACCAACGTGCCAACGAAACAAAATTGCCAAACTTTTGAGATCGCAAGCTTCTTTCGGCCTTGTGATGGAGCCGAGACTGCTGCTATAAATGTGGTAAGCATGCAGGGATGTATAGTGGTTGCATAAATGTATAAACCGCGGCCTGCCCTTCCTCCTCCTCCTCCATCGCGTCTTGGTCTTCTGCGAGTTGCCCTTTGTGTGATGTCCCCCGTCAAGTTTTTCAAATCAACATTTATCTCACTGGTACTAGCATGCATGACGTGCCTAAGCTGCTGATATTACCGCTGACGACAGTCTCGTCCAGTGAAATACTTGGAGTTTTCCTCCAGAAATGTCCGCATCTCATTGGCGTAGAGACGATTCAAGATGCGAAAGTCGCTGACACCACTATACACACAGTACGTCCAGTCGTGGCTGGCAACAGAGTGCTGATCGGATACATGGCACATCGAGATCGGGGTTGCGGGTAAAAGACTGCAGATGGAAAAGCAAAAACATGGCAGAAAAAAAGATTAAAATGATGCATATCCGACTGCCGTGCTTCCGACATCCTCCCAATAGTGTGTTATTCACGTAGCAATTGCAGCACGCTGAGCGCGCTCAAAGCTGACAAGTCCCCTTGTAAGAGAGATCGAATGGTGAATTGAACAAAAGAGAATGATGACAAGAAGGAGAAAGTAAAGAAAAAAGAGAACTATAATAAAATTGGTATACCCGTTTGTGTTGCCGCCATCTCAAGGTCTTGTCAAAGACCTCTTTTTCTTTTCTCCACGCGAGCGAGAATGCCGCGCCCATGAAAGTAAGAGCCCAGCTCGTTCTGTTGTTCGAGCGTTCTCCTCACACGCAGCCCATTTTCACACCTTCCCTTTTCACAAGCCAAATGTGAGAAAATATTACAAGGCACTTCCAGCCGCTTTTCAACTGCGGATCTGGAAGTAGTGCGGGCTTTGTGTACTGGCGGAGCGCGCGCGTGGTCGTGTATATACTGCGATTGAGCCATGGATGCTGCTCTCGTGCGTACTTATATGAGGCCGCACATGCGCAAGTTCTCCTGGATGATGATGTCGTTCACGGCAGCCATGACGAACCTGATTTGCATCGTGTCGGTGGCGCATGTGAAGTGTGTGTAGATTTGCTTCGTGGGATGTTGGTTGAGGCTGATCACTGAGTGTTAGCAATATTTCTCTTGCGAGTCAAATGGATGCGATTTCACTTACGAGACGAATCGGTTGAGGATGTAGTCACATGCCGCGCCGTAGTCCTGGCCACCCTCGTAGTCGGGGAAGTAGTTCTTCATGGGCGACACCGGCAGCTTCTCCTTGAAGCGATCGATCTTATTGAGGAAGAGAATGATGCTGGTCTTGGTGAACCATCTGCTGTTGCAAATCGAGTCGAACAGTGTGAGGGCTTCTTGCATGCGGTTGACAGTCTCGTCCTCGAACAACAGTTGGTCGTACTCCGAAATGGCGACCAGGAACAGGATGGTGGTAACATTCTCGAAGCAGTGTATCCACTTCTTGCGCTCAGAACGCTGGCCACCCACGTCGAACATGCGGTAAGTAAGGTCGCCAATGATGAATGTTGTTTCTGTGATGCCGGTTGTCTTCACACGGGATCGCAGGACGTCCGCATCCGAGGGAACGTAGGTAGGTGATGAGATGGTGTCGATGGAGTCGAAGTAGTACTTGGCGCTGTCGTTGAGCTGGTACTCGCGACTTCTCTGGAACGCAGCCTGGACACCTGCATCCGCCCACAAAGTCTTGATGGCGTTGCCGACCTCTGGGGGAAGTACATCACCCTCGATTTGTGCCGGTTGCATGAAGATGGTCTGCACATGGTATTCTGCTCTTTGGTCGTCAAGAGGCAGTTCTAGGCTCTCCATCGCCTCGAGGATCACGCGCATTGACTGTACTGTGTTGGAGAAGATAATCTGTCGCGGATATGTTAGCGACTAGTCTCATTGCTGCGGTGTGGTAGCAGGTCCTCACCTCTCTGAAGCTCTCGCGCTCGTCCCGCGAGTATCCGCCCTCGTGAATGAGCTTCATCTGTTTGAGAATGGTCGACTTTCCGGATTCACCAGCACCAAGCAGCAGCATTTTGATCTCGTTTCGCAGGTTCATTTTGTCGCGCTTCAGCTGGTTCTCAATCTCCTCATTGCGCTGCTTCCCCTCCTTGGATTCTGAGCTTTGTCCGCAACCCATGACTGCGGTGTTATGTCGCGTCCTTTGGCGCGAGAGGATGAAGGGATATGTATGAAATTACAAAGTGATGTACGGAGGCGTGGGAAAGATGAAGACGTAGATCACTGAGAAATTCATTGTCAGTCAGGAGATCTATCAAGAAGTTTGTCTCAGCCGCCAATGCACATGTCTTGCAGATGCCATTGACCACGCCAATGACAGCAGCGTACACGGTCGCGTGTCAGACTATCGACGACGCCGACCACATGTGAATGTCGGGCAGCATGGCGAATCGCGCGCTTGGCTTCCGCAGGTCGCTGCAGTCGTGTGCGGCGGAACAGGCGGCTAGACACGTTCGGGACGGGGACTCACCTCGAAAGCGATATGCGTATGTACCAGCAGTCGGTGTGGTATGAAAATATGTAGCAGTGGCTGGGGTCTGGCGGGCAGCTCGTGCAAACGCCGCAGTTTCAGGAGCTCGACGGCGGCGTGGAGGTGCGCAGTTAGGGTGAAGCGGGCGTCCGCGGGAGACGTCAAGGAAGGCCGGGTGGGAGGTCGGCGCGTCGACGAGAGGGTGTCGACGAGGTGAGGTTGCTGGTTTGGAGCGGTATTGGGGCAAGGAGAGGTAATTGATTGGTAAGGCAGCGCAATGGTGTAGGAGAGGGCTTGGTTGGACGGGTGTGCTTGCAGAAGGACCGGCGCGGAGGGAACAGGGCAGGGAGCTCGGGCAAGCAAGCAAGGCAGAGACTGGCTCGACTGGGAGGGCCAGGGTAGGTCAAGCGTAGTTAGAGGTGTTCGATGGGTGGATGGCGCGCGCGCGGCAAGCGAACGGACTGGAGGCTCGAGAGGAGAGAGGGTGCGAGTCGCGATCAGTGGCCTCTGCGACGATGGCGGCAGACAGATGAACGAACGGTGGAAGGGCGAGGACGGAAGGGCCAGGCGGGATGCAATCTGCGCTTGGGGGGGTGGTGCACTACAGCTCTTTGGCCTGGGCTGGTTGGAGGCGGTGTATAGACTACAGCGGCGCCACGCTCCTCCTCGGGCCAGAAGGAACTTGGACTGCAAGTGGAAGTCTCCTTGTCTCCTTCTGCTGTTTCTGTCCGTCACACTTCACCACACTCTCTTGGCTGCTCGGGACCTTTCCGAATCTTCTCGTCTTGCCTTGCCGAGGTACTGTACTGTAAAACTGGTGGCGGGAGAAGAGAAGAAGAAGAAGAAGATAGATAGTAAGGATTGTAGTATGGAGACTTGTATGGAGCTGTGTAAGAGGTAAGTTGGTTGTGAAGACGAGTGTGAAGAGGCATGCTACGACGAATTACAGTACAGATGCAGGCGGATACTAGTATTATTGTGACGAATATGCAGACGCGAGATGTGCCGGGGCGCGAATGGGTGCGGCAAAGATATTAATGGACTAATGGTGCAGGTACAGTAGTAAGGTCTCCGGCAAGCGAGGGCTTTAATCAATCATGAACCAGAGAGGAGACATGGGGCTGGTGCTGAGTGCTGCTGTGCTGCTTTGCTCACCCTGCATTAAACCAATGATGTACTGTATGTAATGATAACAAGTCTGTAAGTGATCTGTGAGTAAATCTCTCGGTACTGGGTTTTGCTGAAGATTCCAAGTATAATCATCAGCCTACATAAGGTACTCCATCAACCTCGATCTGGTGACGATGATGGCTCGACAAGAAAGTTAGTGTGCTTCCTCCTAGAGTATATATAAAGAAACATGTATCGTATCTTAACTACAACAGTAAGTACAGCAGTCTTCCAAACAATAATAAACCTTCGATCCCATCACCCGTTCCAAACCTCTAGCTCCCTTCATCCCGCCTCAATCCTTTGAGCCCTCCCCTCGCCTGCCAAACAAGGCAATCCCAGCAGCGCTAAGACAAAGCAAAAGAGAAGAAGTTTCTCATCTGCAGGGCACGCATTATTATTGTTGATCCCGCCCCGCTGCTTCGGCACCACTAGCACTTGTCTCTACATGAGTAACATGAGCAGAGCGAGAAAACATCTGTGCAAACCCATATATCATAAGGACGGTTGACATCTCAAACACGCCGTCGAGGGCGGGACAAATGCCGCTCTCCTTCTCCTTCCCTTGTTCGCTCCTGGGGATTCTTCTCCGCAATAGAACAGAACCAAAGGAACCCCTCCAGCTCGCCAGCTTGCACCAACTCACGACCTGTGAAGAGTCAGGTCAATCACATGATTCAAGCTAGGACACCGAGAGTTCAGGACTTGATGTCGTTAACATGTAACGGGTGGGTGATGTTGTTAGACTAGACTCCATCCTCGCATTTGGATCTTCGTGTGTGGCTTTCGGGTGTTGTTGCGCCTTCCCTGCCAACTACATCATCGGAAACCTTCGCATCTGAGATCCCAGATTCTCTCTGTCACCAACGCATACAGTAGTTACAACTACAGTACTGAACAACAACAGCAACACCTCCCGAAATTGACATTGCACAGAGCGAGTCTTTACCGGTACATTCGATGCCATCACCCGACGGCAGCGGCGGCGAGCACCGAGCACCGAATGTGAATGCAAGGGTCCGTCCGGTTTGTTATTCTCAGTCGTGTAGCACCAACATCCTTTCCCGACTCCGCCGTTCGTGTAATCTGACAAGTCGTTATCACGCCCACTGCTGCTCGCTGACGATGCTGTGTGATGGACGATCGTTTCCTCTGACCGCCGTATAATGTATCCAAGTACCGACATACATGTGTACCCACCTTCTTTGGAGGCTGTACTTTGGTCAGATCATCCAACACCGCCACAGACCCGACAAACTGTACCTTATTTAGGATGATTTAGTTCACCCTGCATCGTGTCGCGCAAGCGCGAACACTCGAGAGCTCGCGTGTAGTGGAAGACTTCTATCGAATAGCTACGTCTACCGGAGCAACATCGCGAGTTTACGCACTCAAGTAGGTACCCACGTACTCGTAGTACAAGTCGTTGTCAGTTGACACAGAAAGCCACTGGCTTGCATCATGTTCCTTTCTTCATGCAAGTAACCGAGAATGGGGAGTGGGGGTGTCGCTAGGGTGGCTGGGCTGGAGATCCTTCGACCGAGACAACATTGATTAAAGGCGTGAAGGGGGTTTCTTGTGTGTGACATCGACGGCTTGGAACTTGGAGAGTCAAGAATGCAGATATTGGGAGAAAGCAATCGTTCTATATTGTAGGTAGGTATGGTTGGGTTGGGTACTCTGTCACCCTCCTCTGCTCTGCTCTCCTCCGATCTCATCCTTTCTTCAGATAGATACCATCTGCTCTCCTCTCTATCTCACTCTCCTTGACTCTCCTTCCGGATCTCTCTCAAGCTAAGCGTCTAATGCGTTATCCAAGAAGTGAAGGCCTCGCTCGTATATACATTAAGAGAAAAACTGAAATGCTAGGTGCCTGCCTTCCTTGAGCAGCACAGTCTGCCAGAGTTTTTCTGGCGACGACTCCATCCATATGCAAATAGTAGACAATAGGAAATTAAAATAAAAAGGTTGAGGGTAAAATGGGAAATTTGAAGGTACTGCTCCTGGGTATCTTGCAAGAAGTATGGTGCACAATGCACAGCGTAGTTGTGAAGTGTAGTAAGGCGGCTGGTCCACGTAGTATCGCGGATTTAAAGGTATCGTCGGTTGTGGTGCCGGAAAAATAGTCAGGCCTCCAGTATATGGAGGGAAGGAGAAGAGAATCTTGGCGGGAGATGTCGATAATCGATGTTTAGCAGTGTGCACCAGCATCACATCACCATCAGCCTGGTCGTGCGTCGTTCTGCCATGAGACCACGTCTGTCAACGGGCGCGTTCAGTCCACCTGGTCCGGACGCAGGCCCAGGACCGCGATAGCCTCCAGGTCCTGCCCGCGGACCACCCATTCGTGGCTGGGAGCGCATGGCTGCCAGAGCGTGTCGCTCGCAATACACTCGCCCCTTGATTTCGAAGTAATCATCTGCAAGCACCAGCTTACAGTCTACACACGTGAAGCATCGAGGGTGGAATTTCTTCACGATAGGGGGACCTCCTCTGCTTTCCGCCGTACTGGTGGTTTCGAGGTATTGGCCCTCAATTCCGCGGTGGCAACCCGCACACAGCGACCCGTTCGCCTCATGGTAGTGGTGCTCGCAATAAGGCTGGTTGTCAATGACGTAAAAGTCGGCCGTGGCGAATGGCTGAGTGCATGTGCGGCAGGTAAAGCACTGCTTGTGCCAGCGGCCAGTCAAACGGCCGTCCGCTGCCTTCACAGATTTTCCTTCGATGCTCTTATTGCATCCGCGGCAGATTGGCCTGGTTCCTGGCGTGTTCGGACGGCGGATGCTTGGTGTTTGGGGCTGGACTTGCGAGTTCGCTGGTGGGAAGGGAGGTGGTGGCACTCTGATCTGGGGAGGACCGCCGATGGGCGAAGGCGATGCGGCGCGGTATGGGTCAAAGTCGCTGGCTGGCTTTGGAGGAGGTGCTGGTCTTGTCGGAGGTGGCGATACGGTTTTGCGAGGGCTGGCGCTGGCCTTGAGGGGAGCTGGTTGCGCGATTTCGAAGTCGGTGTTCCAGGGCTGATTATGCGAAACACGGGCACGGTATTCGGGATCAACGGGCGATTCTTCCGGTGTGCGAAGAGCAGCGGGAATCCTGGGTGGTGTGCCAGGGCTGGCAGCTTCTTGTCTTGGGCGAGCGAAGTTCCTCGGTGGCGATTTCCTCTCGGTTTGTAGACTGAGCTTCTCCGTTGGTTTGAAGGTCAGTCCGGCTACCCGCATTTGCTCCTCATCTCCGTATGGAGAGGCCGCTGCTCGCAGTGGAGAGAATGTATCGAAGCTACTAGCAGCACTTGTGCTTGGACTGGGTCCTCCAACACTGCTGTCGGCATAAGAGTGCTTCGAGCCATTGGAAGAGGACGATTGCGAGGGCACGTGTGATGATTCCTGGCGGTGCTCTTGCACTGCTTTCGGGACAGGCGGTGCATCATGCAGCCTGCGATCCATTCTGCTTCCGTTGCCGAAGTTGGAATGCGCGTAAGAATCAGTAGACACGACTGAGCCGGCGGCTGAGCCAGCGATTGAGTTCTTTCGTTGTGACATCGGCTCGGTGGACGCGCGGTATAATCCAGGATGAGGGCTATCCTCTGCGTGGCCATTCGGAAGAAGGGGGAGGGTATTGCTTCGGTCTGCACTTCGCAACGACACGGGTGGATTTGATGTTGACGAGATGTGAGGAATGGGCTCCTGGCTGAAGCTGTCCATGAAGGTCGGGGAAAGTACCTCTTGTTGCGGTCTGGCAGGCCTTTGAGGCGGGTCTCGTTTTTGGCCTTCGGGTTGCGAACGGAACGAGCTGGCAGTCGGCGGCCTGGCGAAGGGATCATCTCCAGGGCGAGCACTATACGTCTCGCTGGGTCGCCTGTCGTTCGACATGGTCGTTGTCAAAGGCGGGAGTATCTGTCCGTTGCTCCCTTTCCGCGACCCGTTGCTCGAACCTCCCAGAGCCGTCGTTGGCCTCTCCGCTCTCAGTCCTCCTCGTGATGCCGCCCTCTCTCCTGGTGCCATGTGACCATTGCTCGTTGAAGGTCTGCTGGTTGGTTGTCCGGGATAGAATGGGGGAAAGGCACAATCGTAGCCTCCGGTCAATTCAGGACTGGGCGGGCGTACATCGAAGCGACGAGGCATTGGGCTGGTAGCGCTTCTGAGAGGCTGTGGTTTCCGGCCTGTGCTACCTGCTGACCTAGTGCTCAAAGCTGGCGAGATCGGTGACCGTGCCATTGACGAATTCGGTGCGAGGAAAGGCATGTTGGCAGCGTCTGGGTTGATCCTGGGAGGCGGAGGCCTCATCGGCTTCGATATGGGAGCATCCGACGCGCCCACTGTCGGCGCTCTTACCCTTGTCACCGGCAACGCTGGCTGTGTCGTGTAATTGGGGTTGTGTGGTGGACTTGAAGGAGCAGACTCGGACATGCCCAGGCCGCCCAGGGTGTATGGGTTTTCAGACTGTGTCGCCGATTTGGCTGAAGTTGGCGACTTTTCGCAAATGTGTTCGCCCATGGCGGCAATCTCGATTTGGTTTCCGCAGTCTGAGCATGTGATGGACGGCAGGAAGCTCGCCGGCCTCATACCGCCTTTGGCCAACGTGGCGGCGAGAGCCATGTTTGCGGTTTGCTGTGAAGTAGTTGGTCCCAGAGAGCGCAATGTGAAGAAGCCCAGTGTGTCGCCAGTATGTTCAGCAAAGGCCTAGGCGCAAGCAAGTCGCGTGCGATCCGTCTCAGTGGCTCAGGAGGTGGTTGGATTGTTTTTCCGCCACGAGGCGTGTTCCGCTGTTGAGCTCTATAGGCGATTGGTATTATGACTAGACGCGCAAGACATGTGCAGGTGTGAAGAAACGCTAAAGGTGGCAGAGAGAGACAAAACGCAGGAGTGAAGACTCAAAGTGGGACAGCAATACGGAACGTGCGTGCAGCGTAGGTAGGGTTGCTAGGAGGTAGAAGGCCTGGAGTCAATATTTGGGGGATCGGGGACTGGAGAGTTCAGCAGCAGCAGCAACAGGCATTCGGAGGATTCAGGTGAGGCCAAGCGTTTAGACAAGGCGAAGAGTCGACGCCACGGCAGTAGTTGAATTAGTTCGATATGGACGTGAGGGTCTCGCAGCTCTGGCAGGCGCTTGCAGGGAATAACAGAAGGCGTGTGCGTGCCCAAGGGGATTGATGATGAGTTTGTGGGCATAGGCCGTTAAGAGATGAGGTTGGCCAAAGCGTGCATCCCCTGGCGCGCATAAGCACGTGCGTTGCGATAGAGTCGGCCTGGCCGCGAGCATGCTGAATGGATGATGAGTGAGTGAAGGTGTGTATGGATGACATGTGCAGTGTTGGTAATGATTGCCTCTTAGCATACCCATTCTCCCAGCTGTATTGGCCGAATGTCGAGATGAAAGGTGGCAAGCGCGGCGTGATGGCCGCGAGGTGAAGTGAAGACTTCACAATCACATGCGGGCAATCAATCCAGCCTCCCCCGAGTATGCTCAGGAAGAGAATGTATGGGGACTGGTGCACACAACCTCTTCGCCCTTCAGTCCTCAAACTTACTCACGCATAGATGGAGGGCCGACCGGGCTACTGCAAGCGCACGGGTGCAAGCGATAAGTACTAGAGTCGAACAGTCGACCATCCATCCATTTTTCTCCTGCACATCACTAGGTACTCTGGCGCTTAGCCAGTTCAAGTCATGAGAGCTCGGAGCGGCTTCGTACCATCGTCGTGCCCTTCTTGGCCGCCCGACAACCACCAATCGACGACTCCAAGGCCTCCAGAGGATGATTGCCGACTGGTCGTTGCCCTTCTTCCATTGTGCTGTTGGCATCATCAACCCTGCGCTCGATCATTGACATTTTACAACTGACGTTTCTAAACCACACTGAGGGCACTGTACCTAGCCCTGGAGATCCGTGGCTTCGCCAAGTAGGTGATGCCCATGTGCCATCTTCCCTCAAATACTCCGTACCTACTACTGCCGCCCGAGAGAGCCGGGACAAGCGAACATGACAAGTGCAAGCCACGCGGTATTCATGCGAACAGGCTACAGTTTATCCTCATTAAAGATTTCCATCGCTTCTGGCGTGGAACCTCCGCGACTCACGACATCGATCGAAATATGAAACAGCCAAAGGCGGCCCGCTGTACAGAATTCTAAGGGATGTATAACGTTCGATAGGCCATACGGCCCATACCAAAGTCACGATGAACCGCCGCTGCTACTACACCATCTGTACCATGGTTTGTCATGCTCGGTAAGTCGACTAGTATGTTTCGACCATGAAGAGCCGCACTGTCATCGTTACAGGATGGTGGACATAGGTCAGAAGACTCTCTCTCGATTTCTGAGTGGTCGGTATGGGATTGGGTAGGATAGAGCGCCCACTTCGACCAGCAGCGATCGCAATCATTTTAGATGAGGCCCTTGCGCGGACTGGTCCACGTGTCGCTCGCGCAATAGCCTGTTCTTTCCCAGCGGAGCTTGACAGACTCACGATGTGTGTAACAGGTAATTCGCATAGGTCATGCGGTCACTCTGACATGTATTCTCTGCAGCTGCAGTTCAGAATCTTGGTAGCTTTGTACAGTACATGTTGTTCATCGAGGAAGCTATATTGGCAATATCTTTTCGCCAATCGATAGTATTGTATTTGTAGATCCATGCGGGTTGGTAGCGCTAGTGAATTCTGCCTTCACTTTGTGGTCTTCAGGCGATGCATTTGGCGATATGTGACGTCCACGGGTGGCCGTATCAATATGGCTGACGCGAACTTGTGCCTTTTCGCATGTTCCTTCCAGTCTGGGATCGGCGCATCCTTCCAAAATCCTATTCGGGAAGCACCAGCGTAATGCAGTTCTGGCGGCAGCAGGCGTAGTGTCCCATACTTCTCGCGCGAGCACCGCTGTGTCTCATGATGCTCACAGACTCCAGGTGAAGTCATGGTCTCGGTATTGGTGACTTTGCCTGGGCGCCTATCAGGCGATCTTGACTCGGACACCCTTCACCACGTACGCGCCCAGAACCTTGCCAACCACGGCACCAATGTACAGGCCAGCAATGATAGTGACGGGCCACTTCTGCCATTCGCGATCCCAGTCGAGCGGAATGGGCACTGCGCCCACCCACGCGCCGACCACAGCACCCAATGTCATACCGTACACTTCGTCCAATGGCAATTGTAGACTCGCAGCTTGCATCCAAGCTCCGAAATCTAGGCCATGTACGTAAAAGAGCTGCGGTGTCGTAAGGAGACCCAGGTGTAGCGAAAGAAGGATTGTGTGTGCCTGGTGTGTGGTGAGGGGTGCGCCAAAGAAGATAACGACGATGAAGAGGGCTGGGACCGTGAGGGTGATGGTCAGAATGAGAGAGAGGAATGCAGGCTAGAGAACAATAGTCAGTGGCCGTGTATTGTTACAGCGTCCTTCAACACATACCACTGCTCTAGCTCCAAAGTCCTGCGACGGCTTCGACTGCTTCTTCCACTTCTGCTTTGGCGGCGGAGGGGCTTGGCCGGTCGATGGGAGACATAGGAAACAGTATGCCAGCTGTAGGATGACCACAAGCGGCGAGAGCCTGGAGAGTGTAGTAATTGGGTCTTCCACGAGACGATTGAAGCTGAGGTAGAGCCCAGACAGCAAGATGACCGCGTGGAGGTTCGACGCCAGGAAGGAGTACTGATCGTGGAGGATCTCAATCGGTTTTGCTGGCGGCAGGATAAAAGGCGCAGGCTTCGAAGCCGGTATAGGCTTGATACCGGGTGTGGAGCTCATCGTTGCTGTTGTTGCTGTGGTGTGAAGGTGGTGATTACGAGACCCAAGGGTCAACTTTTTGGTCGGTCGGTGTTTCGCGGGCTCTAGCTTCCGTCTCCAATGCTTCCCTTCTGATTGCCTTGAGGACCTCACAGTATCTCTTCACACATATACAACATCATCAGATCAACAATCGTTCGAGATCCTCTGTATCCATTGTATCTCTTCGCAAATGGAGAATCACATTGGTGGTACTTGATCGCGCGGTCACCGCCGCCTTCAGACGTCGACTGTCAGAATCTATCACAACAACCAAGCTACCTCCCATCAGCGAGTGTACTTGATCTAACATTCTTTCGCATGGTCAATTAGAAGACATCAAGCTCTTCCACTACTGATGAGGCGTATGCCGATGAGTTGCAAGCCTGAGCCACAACTACCTGCGCCGTTTTCGCTCAGCAGCCTGCTTTCCCCAATCGCAAGACGATCGCGATATCCATACTCTATTCGAATTCACAACAATGGAACGGAATGACAAATCAGCATCTCTCTGGTCTCTGGATAATTTCGACATATCAAAGCTGCTGACATCACTGGATGGAGACTGTACAGCACATAGTGTTAACAGACTTCAGCATGAACTCTGCGATATGGATTGCTGCAGATCAGATCGCCCTCATCATCGATACTCACTCCAGTCCATTGATACAGCCTGGCCACTTCAAGCAGACACCGTCTCCCCTCGCTCAACCCCCTTGCTCTTCCCAGAGTCTCCCAAGGATGGCGTCGCGGATAAAACTTCTGATCGCGACTTGCTGTTTGGGTCCAGATATGGTGCCTCGCCAATGCCAACAGCCCGATGGCCGAACCTCTCTCCAAGTCCCTCGTAATCGAATGTCGCGGTGTGGAAAGCGCTTCTATTGTCCCAGATCGCTATGGAATTCTTTGTTAGCCACTTGGCTCCAAGCAAAATCACACCATACAGGCAGACTTACCGATGTCGTTCTCGTTCCTCCACTTGAACCGGACGGTTATGTCATGGGAGTCGAGAATCCGCCTTTTGAACAGTGCAAGAAGCTCATCTGACTCTTGCGAGTCAAGCTCGTTGATGTACTTGGGGAATGGACCGATCGCATACAGACTTTTCCAGCCCGTCACCGGATTGGTGCGTACGACAGGGTGAACGGTTGAGAGGTGCGTGCCAAAATTCTCTGGGGCGCCTCGGGGCCCTTCATGAACAAACACGTGTTCCGGATCGGCCGCTGCGGCCTTCAAAAACCCATCACCGATGAAAGTCGCCGTAAGACCTTCCAAGAATGTTTGATACGGCTTCGAGAATCGATCGTACAGCTCATATCCCGAAGCCCACAGCGTGTCGCCTCCGGAGCTCGGTAGCTGCGTCAAGCGGAGAGAGGTGTAGTCTGCTGGCTTTGGCTCAAACTGGATGTCCGAGTGCCACTGCGCGCTGTCGTATCGGCGTTTGTCACTCCGTTCCTCGTTCTTGAACATCTTCTTGCGTGCGAGGGAGCTGATAGTCGAGATCTCGGCATCCCCGACACCAAATTCGTTTGTATTGTTGAGTACTGGATGTACGTGAAGTGTCGAATCTGTCGGTTTGCCGCTCAGGAGACCTAGTTTGTGGACGAAAGCCTTCTGGAGGGCATCAGTCAGGTTGTCCTGAGCACGGAAGAAGACAACGCCGCGTTGAGAGACTGGATATCATGTTAGTCGGATGTTGTTGCTGATTATGATGCCACAACGCGAATGCTTACTTGTGATGGCAAGGTCTCGAAGCCTCTCATCGGCATTCTCGGCGTTGAGGAGATCGTCGACTATATTAACATCTAGGAATTCACGGCCAATAATCGGTGTTGTCTCTTCATGTTTAAAGTGATCCAGTGCACCAGAGAGTGCCAGCGGCTCTGGATATGTTCGGTCTGTCATGCTTCTCGAGCTGTGTAGTCGGATTTCGGTCGGAATGTCTCTGTGAAGTCAAAGCTATGATTGTTCGATTCTGACGAAGCTGATGAACAAGGACGTAGCGAGACAATGAAGTGATGAGGGTCCCGCACCAAGCACCACTGAGAGCCCTCTACAGCTATCTTATACGCCGACCAAATCTCCGACATTGCCGAGCTTGTAAAGCTGCATCGTTCAGCATGTTGTCTACATAGTGGGGTGATATGAGCAAGTAGCACGCGATCAGCACCTCATACTTCCAGGCTCTCCTTCAGCGGAGCTTGGGGCGAGGTAGCGTTAGATAGCTACGTGTATGCTGCATTGATCTAAATGCCGGTTACAGCTCAGTGACCTCCGACTGATAGTGATGCAAAGACTTTCCAGAGCCCGATACCTGATCTTACAGCCATCCATCAAGACGAAGGTATAAGTTAATTATGCGGTCTGAAGTGCTAACCCCAACCCCAACCCTGGAGATGACATGCCCTTGATCACTAAACGCATTGAACTACCATTGCAGTTGAATACTATTCATAAGTCATTTGGAGGAATTGCACAGTGAGTATATGCCCATGATGTTGCACTATCCTGTCCATAGCGGAATATGGGGGCTATCCTGTCGATGCTTGTGTGTCTGGATCAAGACTTGTGAATCACCAATCGGAACAGTATCACTGGCAACGAACATCCACACTGCAATAGGTCGTGGGCCCTCGCGAATGTAGGCAACTCATCTAATAAGACGATTACGTCACCAACAATGGTTGGACTCCATGTAGTAATTCTTGAACACCGCTGGCATCAGGACGCCGAGAGATGTCGTGCTAAGGATGCCAATCACGCCAGATGGCGTGACAGCTCGACCTCCGCCTCATAACCCCAGTCTTTGATAGAGCGATCTAAAGATAACAAAAGAAGCCTTGTGCAGGCGCTTTTCGCAATCGATCCATTCGGTTGTATGTTTGAGCGTAGGTGGAGAGAACGTGCTGCCCCGCTCAGATCGCCACCTTGGTTGCTTGGCTTGTAGTTATGTCGTGATCTACGTACCTGGAGAGGTACTTTCGTAATTGCAACTAGTTGGATGAGTGGTGGACGTCGTCTGGGAGGGTAAGCAATGGGTAATGGTAAGATGCGGAGAGCCTGTCACCGTTGCCGTCTTTGCAGATCGATAAGGTTCTATTGCCGGTTTGCCGGATGGAGAGTTTATATATGATGCATGAGAGCACATACAGTACATAGTAGTACCAGCTGAGACTTTCGTTTGATCGAGTTCGATCTACATTCTGCAAACAACACCCTTGACCAGTCGTGTGTCAGGAGAATTCCAACATCATGGCCCCAGGACTCATCGAGGCTTCAACCAGTCCAGCAGCGGACGACAACCGAGCCACCGACATCTACGAGAAAGACAAGTTACAGAGTGGCGGCTCGAAGGAGGCATTCGCACAGAGTACAAAGTCGACAAACTACGACGCCGAGATCAACGGTGCTGATGGCTACGCGCCTGCCACTCACGTGAAGTACTTGCCTTACTGGGACGACGTGAAGTACCCACCATACGAGCCCTTTATCCCCGTCGAGCACGGCAAAGATGCCGACAAAAGCTTCTCAAGCCTGCTGGCGGGCGCCACAGTCAACGATGTCACCGCCAACATCGGGTCCGAAGTGAGAGGTGTTCAGTTATCCAAACTCGACAAAGCTGGAAAGGATGAGCTCGCTCGGTTCGTGGCAGAGAAGAAGGTCGTGGCCTTCCGTGACCAAGACTTGGCCAGCCTGCCCATTCAAGAGGCCCTCGACTTTGCCGAATACTACGGGCCTTCCCATATCCACCAAGCATCGGGTGCGCCAAAGGGGTTCCCTGGCGTCCACATCGTCCATCGTAGCGCCAAGGATACCACTGCGGCGACATTCTTCGAAGAACGAACTAACTCAATTACGTGGCACTCCGACGTCACATTTGAGCAGCAACCGCCGGGCACTACCTTCCTCTTATCGCTCGATGGTCCCGTGGCAGGTGGTGACACGTTGTTTGCCAACCTTGCGGTAGCATACCAGCGTCTATCGCCCGAGTTCCGCAAACGCCTCCACGGTCTGAAGGCTGTGCACTCAGGACACGAACAAGCCAACGCAGCTCTCGCACGTGGCTCCATAGTCCGCCGCGAGCCCATCACGACCGTCCATCCCATCGTGAGAACGCACCCTGCCACGGGAGAGAAGGCATTGTATGTCAATCCGCAATTCACTCGCCGGATTGTAGGGTTCAAAAAGGAGGAGTCGGACTATCTGCTCAACTTCCTGTACCAGCACATCGCTCTTGGTGCGGACTTTCAAGCGCGTCTGAAGTGGGAGAAGAACACGGTAATCGTGTGGGATAATCGAGTCACGGCGCATACCGCTATACTCGACTGGCAGGACGGTCAGAGGCGTCATCTGGCGAGGTTCACGCCGAGAGCCGAGAGGCCGTATGAGACGCCGTTTGAGGGCGCCGAATAGACCCGAACAAGCCGACATACACATCTCTTAGGCTGTTGTAGTAGTGGTTTACGTACATAGCACGAGATATTATATTAGCAATGATGATGAAATTGATGAGTGTTTACCCCATATTGCCATTGATCGCTCCAGTCTTGAGGCGTGTCGTGCGAATATCATCCGATAATCATGCTGGAAGCAAAGAGATTTCGCATAAAAGGTGTGCGTTGTGATCCGGGAACAGCAGGTACAGCAAGGTGTACCCATTCAATGCTGACAGAAGCTGCGGCTTCTGCAGGTGTCAAGAAATATTGTCGGTACCTTTGCAGGATGGAGCAACGCGTAAGACATTTCCGAGGCTTGTAATCTGTACGTGAGCTCATATCGATCCAACGTACGCACTGCCAATGCCAATAATGTTGGACGTCAGTACATCAAGAAGACCAGAGGTGATGACAGTTGCGGGCAGAAAGGTGAAGTCTTGCCGCTCAACTTGGCAGGTGCGGCTGCGGCTGCGGCTGCTTGACGTCGTTAGACTAGGTGCACAGCACGGTCGAGCTACCTGTGTTCAGTCCAGTCCACCAGTCCATCTCTCGGCGAGCTTGACCGCATAACGTCCTCACATTCACCGAGCGCCTCTACTACCAGGCCTCTGACAACCCGACTCACCCACCCGGCGATAGTATAGCAGCACTACGCCCACGCAGCCGCAACCCAGACCGACCACCAAAAAGACGAAGGCGGTAGCTATACAGCCACGATGGCCGGAGAAGAGGTCGACCCGCGCATGATGAGCGTGAAGCCTCGTTTGAGATATAACACCATCGGCGGTGTCAACGGACCGCTGGTTATCCTGGAGAATGTACGATTGGTCCATACCGCGATGCGCTCAGGAGGATGGCGAGCTAACAACCAGGAAACAGGTCAAATTCCCCCGTTTCAACGAGATCGTGTCGCTCACGCTGCCCGATGGCTCTGAGAGGAGCGGCCAGGTTTTGGAGGCTAGAGGTATGCGCTGCACGGATACAAGATGCTTGGACAGTTGTTGATACGATAATAGGAAACCGCGCGGTCGTGCAGGTGTTCGAGGGCACTTCTGGTGTCGATGTCAAGAAGGTAAGGCCACACAGCAAGTCTGGGAATAGTAAGAACATCATCTGACAAGGGAATAGACCAAAGTGGAGTTCACTGGCCACAACCTGAAGCTTGGAGTCAGCGAGGACATGCTTGGTCGTGTCTTCGACGGCTCCGGCCGCGCCATCGACAAGGGCCCCAAGGTCCTGGCCGAGGACTACCTCGACATCAACGGTTCGCCCATCAACCCATACTCTCGTGTCTACCCCGAGGAGATGATCTCCACTGGTATCAGCGCCATTGACACCATGAACTCGATCGCCCGTGGCCAGAAGGTCCCTATTTTCTCAGCATCTGGTCTTCCTCACAACGAGATCGCCGCGCAGATCTGTCGCCAGGCAGGTCTCGTCCAGCACAAGGGCAAGGGCTCGCAGGACATGCACGACGACAACTTCTCCATCGTCTTCGGTGCCATGGGTGTCAACTTGGAGACTGCCCGTTTCTTCACCAAGGACTTCGAGGAGAACGGTTCCATGGAGCGTGTCACCATGTTCACCAACTTGGCCAACGACCCTACGTGAGTTGGCTTGCATCGGATTTGATGTACGACCGGCTAACAATACCTCCAGCATCGAGCGTATCATTACTCCCCGTCTTGCCCTGACCACCGCAGAGTACTACGCCTACCAGTTGGAGAAGCACGTTCTTGTCATTCTCACTGACTTGTCATCCTACTGTGATGCCCTTCGTGAGGTCTCCGCTGCCCGCGAAGAGGTGCCTGGTCGCCGTGGTTACCCCGGTTACATGTACACTGATCTTGCCACCATGTACGAGCGTGCTGGTCGTGTTGAGGGCCGCAATGGCTCCATCACACAGGTGCCCATTCTGACCATGCCTAACGATGGTGAGTTGCCCTGAATGCACTCGAAATAATTGGCGCACCACTGACTTTCCTACAGACATCACTCACCCCATTCCTGATTTGACTGGTTACATTACCGAGGGTCAAATCTTCATTGACCGTCAGCTTCACAACAAGGGTATCTACCCGCCAATTAACGTCCTTCCCTCGCTCTCGCGTCTGATGAAGTCCGCTATTGGCGAGGGCCACACTCGCAAGGACCACGGCGACGTGTCCAACCAGCTGTACGCCAAGTACGCCATCGGTCGCGACGCCGCATCCATGAAGGCCGTCGTCGGTGAGGAGGCGCTGTCCAACGAGGACAAGCTTTCGCTCGAGTTCCTCGAGAAGTTCGAGAAGACGTACATCAACCAGGGCGCATACGAGAAGCGCACCATCTTCGATGGCCTCGACCAGGCCTGGGACCTGCTCAGGATCTACCCCAAGGAGCTTCTCAACAGAATCCCCAAGAAGGTGCTCGACGAGTTCTACCAACGCAAGGGCAAGGCGAACAAGGGTACTCGGGACACCGACGATGATGGCGAGCAGCAGAATGGCGAGCAGGAGAGCCTGATCTAGGTTGTAGTTGTAGGTTCCGGTGGCAGGGTCGAGCGGAGTGGAGAGAGTTTGCGTTTTCATGGGTGTTACTAGGTCTTGTAGATATCATTTGCAATCACAGCGAGTTTGTTATAGATGGGACTTGCACTTCGAGTTTGGTTGTTGAAGAGTGGGGACCACCACTGCTAGAATAGATGTATAGGATCATGATATGCAAAGGTTGACAACATGGTACATTGTAGACATAGCGCATGCCTTGCACGTTGGAGGCTGGATCGGAAAGAGAACAGGTAGTGATTGTTTTGAATGTTTGATCTGAAGGACTATTATAAGGATTTATTGAACGGGTATCACAGTAATCATGTCGGTGATGGAATTGTCTAGTCTGGATATGAAGTCAGCAAACGTGTCCCATCATAGCAGTGTTTTGATGGTGGCAAGGTGTTTGTTGCTGGTGTGTCAGACATCCAAGGAAGATATTACGCTCATCGGCCGTCTAAATTAGGTTCTTGGCGACGGCTCGCGTGGAAACTGCGAATGTGGAAAAGGTTTTCATCATCCAGCAGGATGATGCCTCGTTGGGAGAGGCAGGGTGTAGGAATTGGGCGCGCTTACAATTGTATGTGGTGCCTCCCGGTGCGGTGTGCAAAGGGAGGCTGATTTTTGCCCATCCATGTATCCACCCACCCACCGCGAACCAGATCGGACAAGAAGGACTCGAATCGTGATTGCGAGTAAGATGGAGGAAAGGTGTGGTCGAGGCTAGCATTGCGCCGATGGGTTGGAGCGAAAAATCTAAAACTTCAGCGCAATTAGCGAAATATTCATCTTTGCAGATTTCGAAGCATTGATGTTTGTGTAGGTGTCAGACAAAAGTTACTGGCAAGTATACATCCGCCCTGCGAGAGGCAGACGAAAAGACAAGCTTCTTCATGGTCGATTCAGTTGGGAAAAGAAGACGTTTATATGATTGTCATCTTTCGGATGTGTAGGGCGGGGTGTTAGAGTGCTGTAAACATACCTGATGGGATGGTGCGCACCTCGCAGACCGGCGCATGCTATCGGATACAATGTTGCGCGGAGTGCGAGGTGCGCGGGTGGTGGAAGAATGAGAAGAATGGTGTGTGAAGAAAGTCGTAAGCCATGATTTGCAGAAGAAAGTCTTTATATCGAAGGAACTGCGGTCGGGAGGCCCAAGCTCTAGCGCTAAGCCGTAATAGGTGAGCCTTAGGTTAGGTGTACATGTCCCGGCGGAGGATCAGGGCTCAGCACCGCACCACCTCACACCTCCCCATCACCCACTCTACTGTACATCCCCCCCCTCCATTCTCCTGCGCTCGGTCTCCTCCTCCCCACGACTCTCACCGTCGTCTATTCTTGTGTGTGTGTGTGCGCGCGCGTTCGTATCGCCCGCGCGACCTCTGTCCCGCGACTCTCACGTTTGAGCCGTCGTCAGGCCTCACCTCCGCTACTGCACCGACTCCGGGCTGCGCGTCTCCAGTCCAGTCCAGTCCAGCGAACCATCCCGCTGCGCATACAACACATATCCTATACTACAGTGCTCTCTCCTGTTCCTCGCGCCGACTTGTGTCCTGCAGCGAGCGCGTCGTGTTCGAGCCATTCGCTCATCTCGTCGTCGCCGTCGCATACCCATTCGCCAACTTCACCGACTGCACGTGTCTAGCAATGTCGGTTTAGCTCACGACGTCGCGCATATCACCTTATGCATCGTCCACACCGCATCGATACATCCGCGCCATCACCGAATAATTACTCACCAACCTCGCCCAGCTGGTCCCAGCCATCAAGCACACTTCGACAGAACACCCCCAGTACTAGCCTGCCCACATACGACGCGACAGCAAAATGATGGCGGCATACCCGCCTGGAAACAATATGCACCCGGGTCTTCCCCACGGTCACCCTGGTATGGCTCCCACGCCGAACCAGCACATGGGCCAGCCGATGCAGATGCATGGCGTGTCTGGCCCACCTCACGTTACCCAGCCCGGCGCAATGATGGGAATGCAACCGGGTGCTGTGGGAGGCATGCAGCCTGGTGCTGGAGGAGGTATGGGAGGTCAACACCCGGGCGCCTCGATGGGCATGCCCGGTCACGGCATGGGAGGCCAGAACATGCCCGGCGCGCAAGGTGGCATGCAATCTCTCAGCCATATGACTCAGCAGCAACAGCAACAAATCATGCAGCATCAGCAACAGCAGCAGCAGCTTCAACAAAACGCCAATCCACAGATGATGGCTCAGATGGCGCAACAGCAACACATGATGCGCCAGCGGATGATAGCACAGGCACAAGCCATGGGCATTCCTCCCCAGCAGATGCAGCAGATGAACCCGCAGCAATTGCAGCAGATATTGGCGGCTCAGCAGAACCAGAATCAGCAGGCCTTCCAAAACAACCAGCAGCAGATTAATCCTGTGCAACTGCCGGCTCATCTCCAGCAGCAAATGCAAGCAAGGCAGCAGCAGCAAGCGCAAGTGCAGCAAAACCAGCAACAACACCAGGCACTCATGCAGCAGCAACAACAACAGCAGCAGCAGCAAGCTCAAGCCCAGCAACAAGCCCAGCAACAGCAGCAGCAACAACAACAAGCCCAACAGCAGGCGCATGCGCAGCAACAGGCACAGCAGCATCACCTGGCGATGCAGCATGCAAATTCGCAGCAGAGCAACCAAGGCCAACCCGGCCCGCAAGCACAACCCGGTCCTCCCGGGCAGATGAGGCCTGCTTCCAGGATGCAGAATCCGAACGAGCAAAGTCAAGCTGGGCAACCGCCGCATCCCCAGTCGACACCGCAGCAAAGCCAGGCACCGCAAGCACCTCAGCTCCAGCAGCAGCAATCGCAACAAGGCTCACAGCCAACGCCGCAGTCAACACCCCAACAGGCGAATCAGCAGCAGAACGTACCCCCACAGACACAGCCTGCTCAGCCTCCACAAGCACCGCAGCAGGTTCAACAGCTACAGCAGCAACCATCTCAGCAACAGCAACAATTGATGGCTCAGCGACAGCAACAAATGCAGATGATGCAGCGAAACTCGCAGATCCAACAGCAACGCATGCTAGCAGCTCAGCACAGCCAGCAGTCCACCGGACAGTACATACTGAGACTTCTGCTCTTCTCCGACAAGCTCAGCAGTTTCTGTTCCCAAGAAGGTGAGCGAGATGGCCGGAACTTGGGCAACTGGTCAGATTTCATCGATCGCCACTTTCTGCCCGAAGGCCATTTGATTTGGGCACCGCACGAGTTAGGAAAGAAGGTGGAAATTCCGAAAGCAAACCTGCCACGCTTCTTCTGGATGTACTTCGATACTGGTGCTGATCGACTGCGACTACACACCGAACACGGAACCGAGATCATGTTGGCTGACGGTCGCTGCCGTCTCAGCTGCCAGAATGCCACGCTCACAGTATCGTATCCAAACGGTGCACGTGTGGAGATGAGCGGTCCGTTGACTGTTCTGTACGGTCTCGGTTCAAGCCTGATCGAAGGCATGGAGTTCCAGATGACCAAGTGCGAAGAGCATCTGTCGAGGATAGAGGTGGAAAAAGTTCTGACTAACTTCAGCCCGACCCTGTCGAACAAACAAAGTCCGAAGATGACGAAGAACAAACTTCCCAAGGCGCAGCAGAAGTTGCAACAACAGCAGGAGAGCATGACAGATCAGCTGCCGAAAGCCCCCAAAGGGCAGAGCGGAATGACCATGCGCATGCTGCAGTTCCTCGAGGTAGACGCTATCCCTATTTCCGGCGAATTGTAAGCCACGCGTGCTGACGACAAGCACCAGATCTCAGAAACCATGGGTTTAATGGAGGAACTCATGATCTTCGCCCAAGAAAAGCACCTTCGACCGAACCAAGCGCTCGACCAGCTTGTCACCCTTTACGAAAAGACTGGTGCCTCGAATCCTCAGATCAACCTCCCACAGGGTCAAGGCGCCACTCCTAATGGCATGGCGCCAGGTGCGCAGGGCACTCCGCGCATGGGCAACATGGGCATGCCTGGACAGCCGGGCTTCCAGGGTTCACCATCGGTGCCCAACATGAACCTTCCAATGCAGCCGAACGGCATTCACGGTAGCCCTCACCACCAGGGTGGTCTCTTGCCTGGCCAAATGCCCGGGGGAATGGGCACGCCATCTCCAGCACAGACACATATGGCAGCGCCTCCAATGATGCCTCAACACAGCCAGCAAGGCACAAACAGCAGCGCCGCATCCGCAAACACCAGCCCTCAAGTGAACAACAAGCGCAGGCGGAGCACGGTCAAGATGGAAGGCGAAGATGGTGGTGCAGACGGAGGGCACAAAGTCAAGCCCAGTCCTCGCATGCCGAAGAAGCCTAAGCCGTCGTGATCCGAGGAAGACTGTCAATGATCTGGCGTTTGGTTGTGGTTTGCTGCAATTAATCTTTTACTGCGCAGCGAAGGCGTTTGCGTGTGCTTGCTTTACATGATGCATCTTGCAAAATCTGCAAATGCGGCCAACGGAACGGAAGGGGGGAAAGGAAAGAAGGAAGACTCATTTTCTCTTCATGAATATTCAGGCTAGACGGGCACCTTGGTGGATGGAGTTGGAAATGTTTTGCCCTTTGCTGGGGAGGCGAACGTTTCAACGGGAGGATTTCGAACGGACAGACGATTGCGTTTAGTTTTACATTACTCCTGGAAGAAACGAAAAAAGCAGCAGACGGGATGGGTAGATGACGCTTGGATGGAGGGTGTTCCTTGCGGTTTATTACCTTTCCCTGGTATTTTGGGGTGGCGCTGTCTTGTCTTTGCGTTTCGACTTATTATATAACGGTATAGCGATGTGTACGATAACCAAACCTGTTATTCGATTGTTAGTCGGGTCCTTTGTGTATGGTGACCCATTGTGATAACGACTTCGCTTCGAAGTGTCGCGGCTAGCTACATGTAGTGATTCATAGTGAACGACACCAAATCCTTCTCGAAGCCAAGGTACCAAACAATGGTTGCATCTTAAGCCTCTCTCGTTGTCGAAAGACCTTGCTACACAAGAAGGTAGTCAGTCCTCGATGGAAGTAAACTGCTCGTAAGGTGGACCATGTAGCACTACGTACAAAATGTAATATCTTAGGACCTCGAATGGTTTCGATTCCACGCTGTCGCTGAGAGTGATGTGCTAATTGATTGTATTCCCCTGATATTTAAAGAAGGTAGACTTGTTATCTCCAGGACCGAGTTGAGTCCAGGCTCATATACTGCAATACAAATGCTCTAGTAGTAAGAGTTTTCTTGTTTTTTTTTATCACTTTCACTTGGGAACACAGTCACGCTGTGAAGTCTTGTGGACTTGCGATTCGAAATGTTACATCAAGTCATTCTGTGTCTATCTGATGCAACCCGTGCACCTGCTCATCAAAGTGCTCCCGCTTTCTCTTCGTTCCAAACGGCCACTCGCTCCTGTTGCCTGTGGCTCAACCGTGACCTTCCACCGCGTGATCCGGAGAAAATCAAAATAGAACCGGGTAGCGAGCTTGATCCAACTTGGTAGCTTGTGCGACCAGCTGGGCGTTTGAAGTTGCTCTATTTCCTAGAGTGCAGCTCCTGTCCTCGTATGATTAGCTCGCGTGTACGTTGACTCCTCGGGATTGATGTGGTGTACCTTGGAGGATTGAGGGAGTCAGTCAGTGGACCTCTAGAACATGGTCTTGTAACAAGGCTTGTCGCCGTGCTCGTGATACAAGCATGTCCCTAGCAGCTTGGTTGGATCTTCAGCTTTCTTCTCAGCCTCGGGCTGCCGCTTCCACTTCAGCAGGGCGACGGATACGCTCTGGAAGAACGGAAATACGCCGGCTCGTCGGTCTTCGGAAACGAACTGTGACATGTCATCCTCATCCCAACGGTAGACCGCAATATCGACCATAAGTCTCCTGATTGCAGCGCCATTGGAGCTGTTGAGGTATGCTTGAGAGAACATCCTTGTCGGATATGCATCCTTGACAAACATTTTGTGAAGAATAGCATCCAAGACTGCATCCTTAAATGACACAGATAGCAACACATCGCCAAGGGTCCAAGCTTTCATGAGGCGACGCCACTCCTTGTCACCACCAGGAAATTTCTCCTCACCTTCCATGGCAGTGTAGACTTTCCCAGTGTACAGGAAAGAGTGAAAGTCTTCGAAGGCAGTAGCTGATTTCCAAGGCAGGTCTGAAGGCGGACAATGCGCTCCTCGGCTTCTTTCAACCTTTCTTCAGGCATGCTTGGAAGAATTCGGAGTGCTGCGAGACCAGATTGGCGTGGACGAAAAATCTAGTGGCAGTGGCTTCGGGCCCAACCAGGACAGTGATGATGTCTCCGCCGAGCCTGTGAGGCATCACTGTTATTAGCAATTGTATCGACTGATTGCACAATGCCTCGGAAAATAACTTACTTCGGCCTCTTTGCGCGATCCAATCGGACGCTGGTGGTAGCCATGATGGCCGATGAGTTGTTGTTCAGTTGTAGGTAGTACGGTTAAACGCGGCATGTACGAGCGGGCGAAAAAAATGTGACCGCGACTGCAGGAAGTAGGTGGCAGAATGTGCGGAGGCAATTGTCGACCGATGACTGTTGAGAATACAGTGCTAATGGCATGTGACTCTAGAGCCGTTTCGCATGTGAAAGCTTGGCTGAGATGTAAAAGCTCACTTACGCTTGCAAATGAAGAGCAGATAGTTGAATTCAGGGTGTGAGATCAGCTGTCAATTGAAGTCGAGCTTGGGCACGTGTTATGACTCGGTGTAATCGTCCTTCCCTGACAATGCTGCAATAAAAGAGCGCGTTGCCGCCAGATATACCATCTCACCCTCCTCGGCGACCTTTGACGAAACCGACCAAATTTTCGATCACCCCCTCAAGCGCTTCCTTCTCCTTCACGCCCTCATCACGTCGCATCAGCCAGTACTCGAGTACGCCACTTGCACGTTGATTCAGGTCATCCAGCGTGGCCAAGTGCTCCCGCAATTCCGCATCGAGCATGTTACCTAATGCTTCATAAGTCGTTGAGCACAGCAACGCTGCAGCATTCAGGTCAAAGTCTGGTGGTGGCGGAGGCCCCTTCAACATAGTATGACGTTTCTGCTTTTGCTTGGCGGCTCCTTTCGAGTCGACTGACGTGGTACTGTTGTTTGCTGATCCCTGTTTGAGACGGTCGATAGCCGTGCTGAGACGAGGGGATGCGGTTGATGAAAGGTTGATGTTGGGCAGGATGAGACGTTTTTGTTTGGAAGGAGGCAGGATCTCGTCAAGATCTACAGGCACGCCGAGCGAGACCAGGAACAATCGACGTATCCGGCTTCGTGTCCAGTTTGGTGGCGCCATGGGCGGTGGTTGGAGAAGCTGTTGCCAGAGCGAGAGAGACCGGTCCGAAAGAAACGCGGTGCCTGTGATATCCGAGGGTGCTGACTGCGTTGGTGTTGGCTTAGTGTCGGGGAATATCAAGTCAAGATAGGGTTGGATCGAAGAGTCGATATCTGTTGGTGTAGTGAAGTTTAATGACGGCTGGGAAACATGTCAGCACGATGCAGATGGCTTTTGACAGTAGGAATTGAATTGCAAGCTACTTACAAGGCCATCTAACAACCCAGGCTGTTGTGTCTGTGGCGGCGTTTGCGGCTCAGCCGCCATGGGCGTTTCATCGGCTTCGTCAAAATCTCCAAAATCATCGTCTGCCTCCTGTCCCTCTGCAAAGTCGTCAAACTCATCGCCAAACTCATCATCATCGTTGAACTCGTTGTCTTCTGTCGCCGCTATCGTTTGTGGTTCAGGCTCTGGAGATTGAGCCGCCTGCTCTTGCTGCTCTTCTTTGCCCTCCCACATGTTGCGGAACCACGTCTGTTGCTCCTCTTCGCTTACGGGGCCGCGTTCAGAGTCGCTTTCTTCTCTACAGGTATGATATCAGCACTCGCCTGTGTTTGACCGTACCAACCAACTCACCTACCCTCGCTCTGCGGCAGCACCTTGATCTCGTCTGGCTCGGCGTCTGCCAACCGTAGCTCTCTCGCGGCTGTACCTTCGACCTCGCCGTGTGCAGGTCGGTCGTCAACCCTTTCCACCACGGTACGAGGAATAGGGCTGTGACTGCCACTCCCGGTGCTCAAGTTGCTAGCGGCGCGGCTGCGAGTTGTGTTGGATCTTGAGCGAGTTGTGTTGGAGCGCGAGCGCTGTCCGTCTGGGACGACTTCCATCTCATCGGGAACAGCGTCCAGAAGACGCTTGTTGTAGGCATCGGTGCCGGGGACTTCGCCATGCGCAGGCTGGTCATCTACACGCTCGACGCGCATGATAGGGTTGGAGCTGGAGCTATGCGGGCGGTTCTCATCTCCTTCTGACGCGGAGGAGAAGTGGTCGTCTGAGGATTCTTGACAGTGTAAGTGGGTGTTTGTTGAGGAATATGTGGCAAGGTACATGTAGTGGGAAAGGATACCTTCGAGCTCATGCGCGCCAGGGTCTTCGGAGTGTTGCTTGGGGGGTTGGAGTTCGGCCATGTTGTTGTTACTGTTGATTGAAATGATGCGATGTGTAGTCGGCGAGGAGGTTGTGCACAAGCAATGGGGCGTTCGATATGTATTATATGGCTAAGGTACAAAGGAAGGCGCAGCAGCAGTAGTGGACTGGCCTAGATCCCCCGCGCTCTCTCAGGCCTTGGTGGCTGAGACAAGTCCAAGTTACAGTGCTGCCGCAGTCTTGCCTTCCAGGGGATAATCGGCATTGGAATTGACTCGGTATCCTGAAGTATTACACCTAAGATCTATAGGTACAAGAGAGATATCTACCAAGAAGCAGGAATCGGTACAATTTGGAAGATGTCAGATGTAATAGGTTGTCGGTCTTCACTGTGACTACTAACCTGAGCTGTAACCCTAACCCTGTTTGAGAGCTTGAACGAGCGGCGCGTTTCGCGAAAGCTTTAAACATCAACTGCCCGACTTCACGCAAACACACACCACACCAACACCACACCACGTCAGTCCATTCCTCTGTCCGCACGGAATTGGTCATGCTCAACTGAACACTCCCCAAACCCTCAATTCAAACAAAACGCATACGACACCTCTCATCGCCGCTCTTCCAACGCACCAGCGCGTCTCGAACCCGCTTCGCTTCGCATCCTATCGCATTCCACATCCAGCCAATCGCACCACTCGACATCTCCAACATGTCGGGCTTCAGCTTCGGATCAAACACACCCAGCTCGGGCGGCGCCTCTGGAGCCAACCTGTTCGGCACCGCAGGCTCTAACAACAATCAACAACAGACTAAGCCGCTCTTTGGCGGCGCAAGCACACCAACGGGCAACGGCGGTGGTAATAGTCTGTTCGGGGGTGCAGGTAGCACCACACCTGCGCCGCCTGCTGGTGGTAGCCTGTTTGGGACCGCCGCGGCCGGTGGAAGTCAACAGAACAACACGTTTGGCAGTGGAACTTCAACACCTGGTGGTCTTTTCGGCGCGAAGCCCGCCGCGACAAATGGTGGTGAACAGAAGAATGTCTTTGGAGGTGGCACAACAACCCCACAGCAGACGCCTGGTGGAATGTTCGGCAGCGCTGCTCCTGCGGTCGGCGGCGAGCAAAAGACAGGAGGAAGTCTTTTCGGAGGCGCCGCGCCCGCACAGAGCGGAACCAGCACACCCCTCGGCGGTGGATTCAGCTTCGGACAGAAGAAGGAAGAGCCTAAGCAAGCGCCAGCCGCTGGCGCATCTCTGTTTGGCGGCGCGAACGGCACCCCTGCAAACACACAGCAAAGCACTACACCCAACACAAACCCTCCTGCAGGAGGTAGCACGTTTGGCAGCAACCTGTTCGGCCAAAACAAGCCGCAGGCCGCCCCTTCCAGCAGCGGTAGTAACTTGTTTGGCGGTGCCCAAGCCCCGGCGGCCGGGCAAGAGAGCAAGCCGTCCACTCCCAATCTGTTCGGATCCGCTACCAGCACTGCGGCGCCCGCCGCTGGCGCTGCTGCAGGTGGAAACCTGTTCGCTGGCCTGGGGTCTAAAGATGCGTCTAAATCTTCCGACGGCACTAGTACCCCTCAGGCCAACAAGACTGCGCCATCGACGAGCTTCACACCCGCTGGAAACCCTCCCACGGGAAACATGTTTGGAGGAGGTGCAGCAGGCGCCAAGCCAGCTGCGAATCTTTTTGGCGGCCTCGGCGGCCAACCGCCCAAAGCTGACGAGAACAAAACACCAGCCACAGGCGCAGGAGATGCGCAGCCCAAATCAGGCACACAATTCAGTGGGTTTGGTAACTTAGGTGGAGGCGCTGGTGGCGCGTCCGCTACACCCCTCTTTGGTGAGAAAAAGGCTGAGGCTGGAAAGGACGCTCAGCCAACCACTGAGAAACCAGCAGAGGCTGCCAAACCCAGTCTGTTTGGCGGTGCCTTTGGCAAAAAGCCCGAGACGAATCCCCCTAGTTCCGCGCCTGGCAGCACCTCAAACCTCTTCGGAGGTGCTGGCGCTACTGCTTCAGCCTCGTCTTCTGCCCAGCCCGCCACGACCACCGCCACTTCGGGCGCCGCCACAGGAGCCAGCATGTTCGGAGGTGGTGCAACCAGCTCTGCCAAGCCTGCCGAATCAACCTCACAAGCTGCGCCTGCTAACTCAGGCGGAGCATCCCTTTTCGGCAAGCCTGCCGCGGATAAGCCTGCAACTGAGAAGCCCGCTGCCCAGCAGCCTGCACAAGCCGCTGAGCCCACATCTCGTCTCGTAGGGAAGTCTCTCGACGAGATTCTCACATCCTGGTCCACCTCGCTCGCAACTCACCAGTCTCGGTTTGCCAAACTTGCGGACCAGGTCGGTGCCTGGGACCGTGAACTCACCAGCAACAGCACTTCCATCTCCAAGCTCTACTCTCGCTGCTTCCAAGCGGAGCGTGATGTCGCAGAAGTCGAGCGCCAGCTGTCAACTGTCGAACAAGGCCAGCGCGAGCTTGGATCCCGCCTCGACAAATACGAAGCAGAGGTCGACGGCCTTCTCGAGCAAGCTGGGCTTGGTGACGTCGGTGGAGTTGACCGCGAGCGTGAAACCACTTACAAGGCCGCAGAGGCATGCTCAGACCGTTTGATGGAGATGAACCAGAGTTTGACCGCCATGATCGAGGGTATCAATGACGCCTCCACCAAGCTTTCCTCTTCTTCGGCGTCCAGCGGCAAAGCCGCCAAGGATGCTGGCGAGGACCCTCTCAGTCAGATCGTCCGCGTGCTCAACTCGCATCTTGCACAATTGCAGGTCATCGACTCGGGTGCTGCCGATCTCAGTAAGCGCGTCGAGGCGGCACAGGTCGACGCGGGCGTGGCAGGGAGCAGATTGGGTGCGAGCATGAGGGGCTCTACGATGGGCGGTGGCGGTGGAAATGAGGTTGCGGAAGGGTTCAAGAAAAGTTTCTTCAGGAGCGGCGACAGGTACTGAGTAACGGTAACATTTTGGCGGCCTGGTGTGCTGGCCGTCGTTGTTGGAACTAGATCAAGGCGTTACGGTGGTCGGAATTGTACGATGAATACAGGAATGTGCGGCTCGTAAGACGCGAGACTATGCAGTGCAATACGCATAACTTTCATAATTGATTTTTTTGTTGGTAGATACTCTAGAGAATGTGGAGTGTAATCCCCTCAATAAATCCTCTCAAGGTTCTTCTATTCCGACGATTGGCCCGTCCGCGCCAGCCAGTCAGGGTATCAGCCTCCAAATATTGACCCAGCTGCCAGAAAATTGATTAATCCACCCGGCTTGTCTCCCCTTCACAATATGCACATAGCTCTGAGAGGACGCCTGGCGCCGCCCTCAGAGCCGAACCCTATCTCAGTAAAACACATGGAACCTCCAACGGGTAGAAGGAAAAGGGAAAAAAATGAACACCATGCTCCGTCGTCACCTCCCATCAGAACTGCCGTCAATCAATCACTCCCGCCCGAGCTACGGTCTTTGTGCAACCCGGGAGGAATTCCCAGGCCTCCATGGGTTCCATGAGGAGAAGCTCCGTGCATAGGACTTTGATCTTTTCCATCGTCAATGCCGGTCCGTTTCTTCTCCTTCTTCGCCCATCGCAAGCCGCACGCATTGCATAGGGTCTTGGGTCCTTTCGGCCCTTTGCGCCACTCGGGCGAATCCAGCGTGCCGCAGTCGGCGCACACGTACTCGTCGGCGACTTTGAGCTTCTTCTTGTCCTTCTTGCTGCCGTCGCGCTCCCGATCCCGGTCCAGAAGGATGGCAATCCCCGCGTCGCCCCTGATGAGCGCGGGCGATGTGTCTCCTGTGGAAATGCCGTGGCTTCGCTCGCCGTCACGGTATCGTAGACCGGTGAGCAGCTCGATGGATTCGAGATGTGTGGAGGAGGACTCGTAGCGGGACATTTTGTCGGCGATGCCTTCCGTCTTCTGCCCGCTGAGGGCTTCACTGAGGTTTTGGCGGGTGAGGGCTGTGTTCGAGATGGTTGGTTTGGCTGGAGGCGGCATGCCCTGGTAGTTTGGCGTGGACTCTTTACGGGCGTCGTCAGGTGTCGATTGGCCGTGTACTTTTTGCGCCTTGCTGGCGTGATCTGATGGCGTGGCTCCGCTTGCTGAGATTTGTTCGGCGTACATCCGATCTTGCTCGGCGGTTTCTTCGAGTTCCTCGCGCTTCAATTCGCTGATGCGCTTCAAGAGACGCTCGTTTTCGATCTTGTGCTCTAGGAAAGAGTCCAGTAGTGCGGCGTTCTTTGTAGGATACGGCCTCGCCATCATGAAGAAGCCTCTGCATACTCCGGAGGCCTTGGTGTTCTGGATCTGTGCAGGTGTCTTGCCGGCGTTTCCAGATAATGATTCGTCACCTGATGCGCTGATGTGAGGGTGGCCGTGGCACTCGAATATGATGTAGTTGCCCTCCTCTTTCTTGAATCGGTAGAAAAAGCGCAGGGCATTCCCGCTGGCAATGCTCTCGTTGAACTCGCGCATGAAGATGCCGGTGTCGTCTGGATGTACGAACTCGCCAATGAATTTGCCAATTATCTGCTGTGGATCGTACCCCGTGATGCTGCGACATGAGGGCGAGACGTATAATATCCGACCGTCCGGCGTGAGGATGTGCAAGAAGTCTCTCAGCTCTTCAATGATGCGACCCGACCAATTCCTCCTCTTTGTGAACTCTGTCAAGGTGCTCTGTGTCGTGTTCTGCATGCCGTGGGTCGTGGGTAAGGGCCCTGCGCCCGGTCCGACCATGGGCTTCTCATCTTCTTGTCGCGCCTGTTGCTGGTTTGACTGGAAGATGTCGGCGCCGCTTTCGCCATATCCGTTGTTGATCTCCGTCACTGTCGTCCCAAGCAGTTCAGGATCCAGAGGTTGCGAGCTTATGGCGTTATTTACGGGCACCCCGGCCGAGTTAAAAGGCACGTGGTCTGCGCCAGCGCCCATGAGATCCATATCCAGGTCCATAGGTAAGGACATGTCCAGATCCAGAGGGTTGCCCAAAAGGTCAGTCTGGTCCAGAAGCGACAGGTTCGGGGCGGACCCGGGCAGCTGGTTCGCGCCGCCTTGCTGGTATAGAGACATGGCTACAATCGTGATCGCGTCTCGGCTTTCCCACTGCGGTCAGGCCACCAAACAGCGACCCCTGCGCGCATCGACGATGCCGTGCGCGATCTCGAGATCCGACACTTGAACTTGCGCAGATGCGCTCCGCAGGCCAAAAGTCACGGTGCGACAGCGTGTATGGGTGGATCGAAAGGTCAGGTGTGGAGGATAGAGTATGAGGGTAGAGGTGGATATAGTTTTGGTCAGGCTAATTGGTATGGAGGAGAAGATGAAGTCGCACCGGGCCTATGACGATCGATTGACCCTCCGCAGGTCTTAACACTGAGTTAAGGTAGGCAAGGACGGCAGGCGATTTCTGCCGCACGTCGTTTCACTTTGATGCCGCCCGACACGCTGGAAAGTCTTCCACGAGCCGCGGGCCGTGCCGAATTCTGGGTCGGCTCTAAATGGTCACACGTGAGAGCGCGTCTGCTGCCTGGACCGCGCGTTTGCCTGACTGCCCGGGCGACTGCTCGGACTTAGATATCCGTCTTCGCCTCCATCAAATGGCCGTCTGACATTAACAAACATGTTTTGAGTGTCACAAACAGCTCCTCTGGACGTCAATTCAACGGCCGTGGGCGTGTTCACCACATCATCTCATCCCATCCGCCACTGCAACTCGACTTGACATCTATCTGTGATCGTCCATAGAGAGAGACGTCCGACATCACTTCGGATAAAAGATCGCTTGCCCGTCAATCCGTCAGCCCGTCATGTCGTGCATCGATAAGCTGTCCATCCTGGGCATTCGCTCGTTCGACAATGCGCGCGCCGAGACGATGCACTTCACGCCGCCACTCACTCTCATTGTCGGCACCAACGGATCTGGCAAGACGACCATCATCGAGTGTCTCAAGTATGCCACAACAGGCGAAACTCCGCCTAATAGCAAAACTGGTGGAGCCTTTATCCACGATCCCAACCTTGCCCAAGACAAGGAAGTCATGGCGCAGGTTCGCCTCAGCTTCAGGAGCACAGAAGGCCACAAGATGGTCTGTACCAGAAGTCTCCAGCTCACGGTGAAGAAGACTACACGCAGTGTGAAAGCTCTTGACAGTAGTATCAACATGTTCCGCAACGGCGAAAAGAGGTCCATGAGCTCGCGTGTGGCCGAAATCAACGATGTCATGCCCAAGTATCTCGGAACCAGCAGGGCAATCCTGGACAGCGTCATCTTCTGTCATCAGGACGAATCACTGTGGCCACTTGCTGCGCCAAAAGACTTGAAGGAGAGATTCGACAAGATTTTCGAGGCCCAGAAGTATTCCTTGGCCATCGACAACATCAAGATCATGCGCAAAGGCCAAAACGAGAAGCTCATTGGCTTCAAGAAGGACTACGAGCACAGCAAACTCGACAAGGATAAGGCCGAAAAGTCCGAAAAGAGAAGTATGGCGTTGACCGACGACATCGAGCGCGACCGCGAGCAGAGCGAAGAACTGGGCCGACAAATTCGAGAGATGGCTGACAAGGCTGAGGAGGCTTGGGGTCGAGTTGAACAGGCTGCCCAGATCGTTGGCGAGCTGACCGGGAAACGCATCGAAGAGCGAACGAAAGAAGAAAGTGTCCAGTCATTGAGGCTCAACTTGAAGGAGATGTCTGAATCTGATGATGAGCTTATAAAGATGGTCGGAGACTACGAGGGACGCGTCAACACTTATCACAAAGAGGTGCAGAACAGCAAAGAGCGATATGGAGCACTCACCCAAGAGATTGACAGCATGCGCAACCAAGTCGTGTCAAAGGAGCGTGAGTCTGGCTCTTACGAGGCACAACATCAGAGCTACGAACGCCAGCTGGAGAATCGCGAAACTTTGATCAAGGAGACTGCGCGCAGCCACACCATCCGCGGATTTGATCTCGAAATCAATGACGAACAGGCAAGGGCGTTCATGGACCGCATTGCCAAGATGGCGCGCGACCAGAACACCGCCTTCGAGCGTGCTCGCCGCGAGACTTCGGAAGAGCTGCAGAAAGCTCAGAAAGCCATCACGATGCTCAACGAGCAGAAGTCTGCCCTGAGTTCACGCAAAGAGAGCGCAAGGCAATCGATTGCCACCAACGACCGCAAGATCGGTGGCCTGCAAAATCAGCTCAACCAGATCAACATTGACGAAGGCGGCAAGGCCGCCATGGAGTCCAGTCTCAAAGATACCGAGAACCGTCTTGGCTCTTCAAAAGCTACTTTTGAGAACTCAAATTGGGATGATCAGATCGGCAAGGCTGATTCGCAACTTCGCAATCTCGATGACCGGAAAGAGAGTCTTGACGCTGAGCTAGTTCAAGGCACACGTCAAGCAGGAGATTCGGCGCGACTAGACTTCGTGCAGAAGGAGCTCAAGGATCGCCAACAGAGCCTCAACACAATGTCAGGAGCACATGGTGACAGAATCGCCTCAATCGTCGGCCCCGGTTGGGAGCCTTCTACAATTGAGACTGCTTTCCAACGCGCCCTTGAGGAGAAGCACACGCGCGTTACTGAAGCAGAGAAACAACGCGACGGTACTGGTCGGGAGCTGGAACAGCTGGACTTCAAACTCAACAGTCTTCGCTCGGACCTCAAGAGCAAACGTGCCAACGTCCAGTCTGCAGTCAAGGCTATCGTAGCTGCTGTCGATTGTGAGCCTCAAGACTACAACGACGAATTGAGCGAGATTGAGCGCAGCTACAGCATCTCCAAGTCAGATGCTGACTCCGCGAAGCTTATTCGCCGTTACTTCCAGGAGTGTCTCGTCGTTGCCAAGGACCACAAGGCTTGCAATACCTGCAAGCGTGGCTTCAAGACTGACAAGGAGAGAGACAACATGCGTTCTGCTGTGGAGAAACAGCTGAGCCATGTCGAAGAAGTCGATTCCAAACAACTCGAGGAGCTGGAGGAGCAACTGAAGGCCGCGAGGGCTGTTGGGCCAGAGTTCGACACGTGGGAGAAGCTCACAAACAAAGAAATTCCCATGGCTGAGGGAGAGGAGACCAAGCTCACGGACAAGAGGGAGAAGCTGAACGCGCAATTGGAGCAGCAGGATGGAGAAGTTGATGAACGCCGAGCTGCAAAGCGTGACATCGAAGCCATGTCTCGCACGGTTCAAAACATTGCCAAATACAGCAATGAGATCAGCAGCTTCGAAGGGCAGATCGCAGAACTCCTTGCGAAGCAGAAGATTACTGGGGGTTCGCGCGGCCTTGAAGCTGTACAAGACGATATCAAGCAAGTCAACGAAGAAGCGAGAAGTGCCAAGACTCATTTGGCGAAGATCACGAGCGAGAAAGACCGCACAAAAACTCTGATCAACTCGCTAGAGCTGGAGGTTCGCGACATCAGGAGCAAGCTGAGCACAGCTGATTACCAGCTCAAGGAGAAACTGTCGCTCGAAGGTCAAATCGAGGAGCTCAAGGGCGCCAGCAGTGGACAACGTGAGGCCATCCGCCACATTGACCAGGACATCCATGGCCTTGGTCCTCAACTCTCGCAAGCCCAGGCGAAGTACGACGATATTTCAAGCCGTGGCGCAGACAAGGACCGTGAGCTGCAAGCCGATATCAGCAAGCTCAACAACAGTCTCAACCAATTGAAGATGGCAAGTCAGGAGATCCACTCCTACATCGAGCGTGGCGGCGAGAACCAGCTGAAGCGTGCGCAGCGTGAGATTGAAAATCTCAAACTTGAGGTCGCCCGCCTCGAGAGAGAACAAAACACCATCGCTCGCGAGGTCAAGCGTAATGAAGATGCTCTGCGTAATGTCGATGACACCAAGCGACAGATCTCGGACAACCAGCGCTACCGCCGTGATCTCCGCGCCCTCAAAACCGTCCGCGCTCGGATTCAAGAGCTCGAGCGGACGAACGCAGAGGCCGACAAAGCCCGCAATGAGCGCGAAGGCGCGCATTACCACACAGAGCGCCAGAAGCTTGCTTCAGCGCAGGCGACCATCGTTGGTCAAATGAAGTCGAAAGACAATCAATTACAGCAACTCTTGGACGACTACGAGATCGAGTACAAGGATGCAGCGAAGCAATACAAACTCGCGCACATTCAAGTCGAGACGACCAAGGCCTGCATCGAGGATCTGGGTCGCTATATCCGCGCGCTCGACAACGCCATCATGAAGTACCACACGCTGAAGATGGAAGAGATCAATCGCATCGTCGACGAGCTCTGGCGCAAGACCTACCAGGGCACCGACATCGACACCATTCTTATCAAATCCGAGAACGAGAACGCCAAAGCCAACAAGAGCTACAACTATCGCGTGTGCATGATCAAGTCAGACGCCGAGATGGACATGCGCGGCCGCTGCTCTGCCGGACAACGTGTCCTGGCCTCCATCATTATCCGCCTCGCTCTGGCCGAGTGCTTCGGCGTCAACTGCGGCTTGATCGCGCTGGATGAGCCGACTACCAACCTTGATTCAGACAACATCCGCGCTCTGGCCATGAGTCTCTCCGAGATCATCCGCGTGCGCCGCCAGCAGAAGAACTTCCAGCTCATAGTCATCACCCACGACGAAGACTTCTTGCGCGCTATGCAGTGTGGCGATTTTGCGGACAACTACTGGAGAGTCTCGAGGAACGACAAGCAGAAGAGTCAGATCGAGAGGCAGAGTATCGCTGAGGTGTTGTAGAGAGCGATGGAGGCAGACTATCATGTTATTCAACGAATGATGTTTGATTGAGCCATGGCGTCAGGTTTTACATGCTTTCTGTAATCTTATTCTACGTGTACGAGAAGAACCGGATCGATCGTGTATCTCTCATCGCCACAGTCTCAGAACCCTTAGTTCATCTGTTTCCCTGCCACCACACATAGTGAGCGCATGCGATGGTGACGAGTACGCCAGACCGTCGTATGTACTGGGATCCAAAACACCATCCCATGCGTGAGCTACCCAACCTCGTAAAGTTCTTCTGAAATCATGCTTCAAATGCTTATGAACCCACCACAAATGAACTCCAGGCGGAGACGAAGCTCTTGCATGCCACTTCCCCTGCTCGAAGACAATGTCGAAACAGATACTGTTCCCCAATGAAGCGGAGAAGTGATGGACGTGCTGCAGATCTTGCGATAACAGAAACCCACCGAATGCTGGAGAGTCTTGCGGCGGAGGAGGGCGCTGTTGGACGATACACCACCTAGCTTTCCAATACAGAGAGTGACCGGGACCGCCAGGCCATCTGCTAACCGTGGTGATGTCAAGGTGGGAAGGTGAATTGGTTGTTAGTCCAGTAGGCTCGGTACGCCGCAATCTGCAACTTTCGCATCTTCAAATAGAGCCCGCGGCAGGGTAAGATAGCTTCTTTGGATGGCGGCGCAGTCTCCCAGAGTTGGATTCTGAGGGGAAGTTAGGAGGATCTGCGGTCGAGGTCGGCTTCTACGCCTTTGAACTTGGTTGCCGTCTTTCGAGCACCGGTGTGGTAGTCGAAGACGTGGCCGTAGATCATGTCTCTGAGCTCGCGTGGTATTATCATGAGTCTGGACTTGGACTGATCGGCGAACTCGAATGTGGGAGCGTGGCTGGGCGAGCCGTTTGTGTTTGTAGTGTTCCCGCAGGCTGGCTCGTTTTCGCTGGCTGGGATGCGATTGCTTGCCATATTGGACCGGGTCTGATCGGCGGACTCGAGGGGCAAAATGTGGGTGAGTGATTTGTTTGTAGTTTTGCTAATCAGGTTGACGGGTTTGGCGTCGCCGGCTAGGATGCCAACGCTTGTCTCGTCGTGTGAAGCGGATCCGGTCGTGAGGTTCTCTGAGCACTCTTGTGTAGACATTGTGATGATCGGCTGGTGAATCGATAAAAAATGATGTCGATCGTGCAAGAGGCAGGTGCAAAGCAGCTGCTGGTCTAAAACTTACTCTACTGTTCGAGTGTCTGGTTTAGTGACTGATAATCACCAACTCACTGCGCGATTGGATGAGTCGGTTGTCGAGAGCGGCTATGATATCGTTCGCGCCGGTAAAGTAGGTGTAGATGGGTAATGGAGTTGTTGAGTCTTAAGTGTCGCGCAAGTTGTGGAAACTGCAGACAAACAAACGAGACCTCGCGCTTGCATGTGACTCCACTCCACTTCACTTCACTTCCTATCACTTCCCTTCCCTTCCCTTCCCTTCCCTTTCCTCCATCACTTCACTCCACTTCTACCCAACTGAGCCAACTGATAAGCTACTACATGGTTAGTACGAGTCCCGTGGATGCATGACTACCTCACATTATTAGCAACGAAGGCTCTAGTAGTGACAAAAATTGACGGTGATCGCCGCATGTAACAAGAAACAACACGCCGAGCAATAGAATAATTAGATGAACGAGAAAAGAAAACAGTACACTTTGTCATTCGAAAGATATACTTAGGGGTCGTCACAGTGTACAGGCAAGGCAGCGCAAAAGCAAAATTGGTATCTCTATCATTCCTGTCGAAAAGACCCCGAAAACTCCATCGAGGGCCAGAAATAGCCCTCAGTCCGAAATAGATTTTTGTTCGTCTCAAGCAAAGGCTCAGTCGATCGTCATGCGATTCGGTATGGGGCCGAGGGCGTGTGACGATGGAGGTCGGAATTCGTTGCCGGCGCCATAGGGTGTGGTTTTCGAGGGGTCTTCCGGGCTTTCCAGCTTGCGCTTCTGGATGTGCGGTTTGAGGCCCTTGTTGAAATTTCTGGTGCAGACGCATGCGGTGATGATTGAGGCGACCAGGAGGAGGATCGTGATGACAGCAAATACGGTCAGAGCCTTCCGTGCGGGTAGGTATTCCGTGACTTTGTCCATGTCGTTGGTGTCGTACATGCGCACGAGTTTGAAGATGAAGTAGGCCATGGCGGCGAAGTAGACCACGACCATGATGCCTTGTCCGATGTAGGACTCTCGTCGGGTGACGAATGCGGCGAAGAACAGGAAGCAGACGGTGACCGGTACTGCAACGATTGTGAGGTAGAACTCGAAGTCAGTGAAGTTTGAGCCGACGATGACAAGGAATTGGACGGTGAAAGCGAGGAAGAAGAAGAAATCGAACTTGAGGAGAGCGATGTAAATCTGGGAGAAGGTTAGTGGGGTGATCTGCTCGTGTGTCAATTGGAAAGTCGTAACTTACTTGGAAAGTCAAATATCGCCGCTTGAGCCTCAAATCCGCAGAAATGTTCTTGTAGATCGTCCAAGCGAACTCATGGTATAGTTTCCAAGCCACGCCACTGAGGAGAATGGTACCGAGTGCGATGACACAAGGACAGGCCAGAAGGAACCAGTATAGCTTCTCCCAGATGTCTGGAGTGATTTGTGGTTCACCGCCGCCTGGCGGGTATATGAGGGTATCAACAGCTTCCTTGACCTGAGCTATTTGTACGCCGGAGTAAATGAGCATGCCAGCGTTGTAGAGGCAAAGTCCGATGACTTGAATGGTATTCTTTGCGCGCAGCGCATCGTAGACCAGGACCAGCTGGTACAAGAAGCCGAAGATGAAGAGGGCTAGGTAGGTAGGGATGGAGTGTGAAGCGCTTGTTCCTTTGGAGTTTGGCAATAGGTTGACTTCGAACTGGGCGAAGACATAGCCCTCGATAGCCAGGGCGATGATTGCTTGGAGGACAGCTATGAGAGCAAAAGTCCAGGTCCAGGGCGAGTTTGGTAGCCACATCATGCTCCTCCCGCAGCTGCGCGCGTTACCATTTCCAGTCGGTTGGCCTTCGCGATCGTGGTAGCCTCCAGGGTTGTAAAGAGCTTGTCGATCCTCGACACTGAAGGAGTTGCTGTGGAGAGGTTTATAGCGCTCGACACCAGCTCCGAGGAGCGAAGTGCGCTTTTGGTGTTTTTGGGCGGATATTTTGGCGGTTGTCTAGAATTCGCCCTAGGGCGACACGGCGAGAGGTGGAAGAGAGGGAGGTTGGGAGGTTGGTCAGGCGGGAGAGTGGGAGGGTGCGAGGATGGGAATGTGATGTGATGGTGCGACGACGACTGGACGAGCGGGTGCAGGCCGGCGCAAGGCTGAGTGTCGCGTGGGTGTGGGGTGAGAGAGACGGAATACGGGCGGTTGAACCGAGAGCGGCAGTCAGGCAGCCAGGCAGGCAGATGGATGAATAGTGAGTGCAGCGAACGACACGGGGTGAGGTGAGGTGAGAACGAGTCGAATGCTGTTGAAAGATGTGAGAAGAGTGCAGTGATGCTGTTTGGGGCTGGTGCTGCGATGTGCTGTGCTGCTGCGCTTCTGCTAGTCCTGGGCAGCGACGGCGTGAGCGGGTAGCGTGGCCCTCGAGGGTCCCTTTGTGCTTGGTCCTTGGTCGTAGGAGCGCGTCGGGGTCAGCGGAGACTCGACTGGGTACTAACTCGCGGCCGTCTGGGCAAGAGTCGAGACTGCTCTTCGTGTCTGGCATCTGAAACCACCAACCTGCATCATCCTCAGCTGCCCAGTCTGCCGAGTCTCGGCGTCCCTCGACAGTCGTCTTGACGAGAATACACAGGTGTGACAGCACGAGTAATCCTTCGTGTTCTCTTCAGTCTTGTCCATCACTCATCCTTCCACCGTAAAGAGAGACTTGTTTATCCCTCCCTTGACCCTTGCTCCTCTTCACGTCTGGCCGTAACCTTTACGGCGGATCCGGGCAGAAACCCTAATGGCACCGCCTCCGGGCTGTGCCACCGCTGTCCACCGAGTTCTCTTAGGGTCTGTCTTGCGTGCCAAGGTTTGTTGAACGATCAGTATCTCACTTCTATATGGTGTACTGAAGCTGCTGATGCTACAATGTTGAGAGATTTAAACTGATCAGTAAGATACCAAAAATCGTTCTCCGGATTTCATTGGTATCTCATCGGCATAAGGATAAGTTTGACATGCGAATAGCAGGATATGGTAGGGTCACATGTAAGGTAGGCATGTGTCAACATTCTTTAGCATCTAGTGAGGTCGTTGCAAGCCTCAGGCATCCCGCAGACGCATCACCAACTTCTCGCCGCGGAGGTGAAATTACAATATCAAACGCGACAACTTCTTTCCTTCTTCCTTTCCTGCCACAAACCCCAAGCATCCGACACGCGTGCTGGGGCCTGATACACCAGGGTACGTTGCAGACAACCTTCCTTTCCTCATCTCCCTCCCTCCTTCACATGATGACAGTAATCTAACAAGAGAACCGTTGCGAATGACTCCGGCTTCGGCTGGGGGATGATCGCACAAGACCAAAACTCTGACTTCCACATCACTACACATCTTCTGGCTCACGCCCGTTCAAAGATAGCTTGCTAACGTAAACACCAGGCAATACACACCATGTCACACCGCATTGTACGCTGCATGCGACCCTATTTGTTCCACAGCTTCAAGCGGTCCCATCGCGCCGTTTCCACGCGTACTTTCACGCGTTCTACCATAGCATACCAAGATAAAGCTTCGAAAGATGTTACACATGACTATGAGAAAAGACTTGCCCAGTTGGACACCTACAAGCCGCGTGACGACTGGTACCCTCGATTGGCAACCAGCACCCTGGCGGAGAGGATACCCGTAGCCCAGTTCGAGCAACAGTATGAACAGCTCGCCGGTGATGAGACGCGTGATGAATTCCGAACAATCACTGGTATGATGTTGCTTCCAACGTAGACAGGCGCTCGTCGCTGATAGGTAAGGTAGGCAAAGTGCAGACTGTCAGAACTGCCGGATCCAAGTTGGTGTTCCTCGATGTCAAGGATGGAGACCACACCCTACAGATGGTCGTCCAGCTGAAACGTGTCGAGGCTTCGGGTGGTAGCCTGGCAGAATTTAAGTCGTTCATCAAAGTCGCACGAAAGGGCGATTGGATCTCTTTCACTGGCCACCCTCATCGGACTGGTCGTGGCCAGTTGTCGCTCCTCGCCACTGAACTACCGGTCCTCATGTCACCTTCGCTACACCAGATTCCTGAGGTCTTGGAGGACCCAGAGACACGTGCCCGCCAACGCCATGTAGACATGCTGGTGAATCCTGCTACCGTACAGACTTTACGCGTCAGACATATTGTCGAGCGTGCAATGCACAGCTTTTTCAACGACAAGGACTTCATCAAAGTCAACACACCCATATTGCAGTCTGGCGCGGGCGGAGCTGTGGCAAGACCCTTCGAGACGGAAGCGACTGAGCTGCAGGGCGAGACTCTCAACCTTCGCATTGCGCCTGAGCTCTGGTTGAAGCGTCTCATGGTCGGTGGCATGGATCGTGTGTACGAACTCGGACCTGTCTTCCGCAATGAAGGAGTCGACGCAACGCACAACCCAGAATTTACCATCTGCGAATTCTACGCAGCCAAAGCCTCTCTGGACAACTTGATGCAATGGACCGAAGCCCTCTTCCGCCACATCCAGAGCGAAGTCTCGGCCGCTCAAGCCCAGCTCTCGGCTCTTGAGCTCCCAGACCTAGCCCTCTCATCTCCCTTCCAAGTTCTCGAATTCATTCCCGACCTCGAGAAAGCCATGAACCGCAGCCTCCCAGACCTCTCTTCCTCCACTGCGCAACCCGACGTCATCAACCTGTTCGCCGAACTCGACCTCGACCTCCCATCAAAACCTACCCTCCCCCGCCTCCTTGACGCCCTTGCCGCCGCGTACCTCGAACCCCTCTGCACTTCTCCAACCTTCATAACCAACCACCCAGCCTGCCTCTCACCCCTCAGCAAGCACTTCACTTGCCCGCAAACATCGCAGCGCATTGCGGCGCGCGCAGAGCTCTTTGTCGCCGGCCGCGAACTCGCCAACATGTACGAAGAAGAGAACTCGCCATTCGCGCAGCGCGCCAAGTTTGAGCAACAGCTGCTTTTCCAGGCCGAAGACGGTGAAGGCGATGGCCGCAAATCCGTTGACGAGAGTTACCTTACTGCTCTCGAATGGGGTCTGCCTCCTACAGGCGGCTGGGGCTGTGGCGTTGATCGTTTGGTCATGTTGTTCTCTGGCAGGCCCAGGTTGGGCGATGTTCTGGCTTTCGGCGGTCTGAGGAACGTCGCCGGACTTGGTGCTGGGCGGAAGTGAGTGTTGGTGTTGGGATGTTTTTAAGAGGAGGTACTGGACCGGCACATGTGCCTTGGGCGCCGCTCTTTTGCATTGGAAATTTTGGAGCATGATGGGATGGACTGTTTGTATGGTGCGGTGCCTACTTTGTCAGACAAAGCGTGTACAATAGTAAGAAGCTTTTTGCGGTATTAGTCTTTGACAGTGACAACGGCGTGATGCTTGAACAGCGAAGCAACTGCACTTTGACTGCACCGTACTGTATCAGACAGACACTACTTATTCCAGTTCGCTGCCAGCCCCATCCGAACATGCCATCAGCTGAATACGTAAACACGCTGCTCACTTTAATGGAGAACAAAAAATCATGCGGTCAGTCCCTCCATTGCCCGACCTGCTTGACCCAGATGATGACCAGCCCACTAAATCACCGGCACTTCCGGCTCCTTCACAGGACTCGACTCAATCCGGGACTCGATCCGCATAAGCCTTACCCGCGGACCTTGTTGACTTGCAGGCCTCACTGCCGAGAGGAACAGTAAGGATAGCCCTAAAAATAGTAGATCTGGATAATCCCTCGGCGGAGAAAGGAGAGTCCGATACCGTCGACCAGGGAGCCCTACCGCCCGTGCCTGCAGACGGGATGCGTGGGTGGCAGGTATAGATAGCTCCCGAGGGATCGTTAGGGCATGGGAATGTATATCTTGACTGCACTTCCAGAACGGACATGACATGATGTGGCTGGTTGTTCGTGGAGGGAGAGTCTATTTTGTGACACTTCTCAGATACTGTAACTTTGGGAAGAGGTGGGAGAGTCGAGCTGAGATGGACTTGATGTTTCTTTTGAAAGACGTGATAGTGTTGCTAAGTAATGTGTTTCATCATCATCATGTATGCATATGTACATCAAGTTCGTGTCGTGAATAAGAGAAAGGAATGAGGAAGATCTCTCTTGTGAGAGAAAAGAGACTACGTCTATGCAGACTCTTTGTACACGACACGGGGCTCCTTCTCGAGCTTGTCCTCGGCGAACCTGGCCTCCATTTCGCGGTCGAACTCCTCGGCGACCTTCTTGCCGTGAAGACCGATCTTGTACCAGGGCAGGTCGAAGAGCTTGTCGACACTTTCGAGACTGCGGCCGGCGGCTTCGGGGATGCAGAGCCAGACCCAGACAGCGCCGACGATGGAGATGGCGGCGAAGAAGTAGAAGGTGCCGGAAGGGGTGAGGCCCTCGCCGTAGAGGAGCATAACGGGGAGCGCCTTGTTGGTAGTGTACTGGCCGATGAAGTGCATGGCCATGGTGATGGACGAGCAGACGGCACGGATGCGGAGAGGGAACAGCTCGGACGACAGGAGGTACTGGCCGGAGTTCCAGCCAAGAGCCCATCCTACGCCGGAAACGTAGATCATGGCGATGGCGCCAGTGCTAGCTCTGGACTCGGATGCAGTAGGCTCGTAGCCTTCGATCTTGGCGATGGGAACGATGTTGAGGAAGACGGCGACGTACAGCATGGCGAAGGTCTGGAGGACGATACCGATGATCAGGGAGCGCTTGCGACCAAGAGTATCAACGAGGAACAAGGCGCAGGCGACGGCAGCAACGAACTTGACGACACCAAAGATAGCTGTGCCAAGGAGAGAAGCATTTTGGCCAGTGATGCCAACGATCTGGAACAAATCGTGGGCGTAAACAGTGATGGAAGATCCGCCAGACCAGCAAGCGAGGAGCTGTGCGAGGTTGGTGAGGAACAGACGGTATGAGTTGCGCTTGATGCAGAAGATCTCGCGAACCATTCCCTTCCAGCCCATGCCGGCGGTCGCCTCCTGCTCTTCCTGGAAGGAACGCTCAATGCCAGCGAATTCCTCGGCAACGTATGGGTCGGTGGGCTCCATGCCGCGAAGCTTGCAAAGATTGGCGAGTGCTTGTTCAGGCTTGCCAACCTTGACAAGAAATCTAGGAGATTCGATGGCCCAGAGCGAGGCAATGAGGATAACGACGCCGAACATGAGGTGGACAGATGTGGGCAGTAGCCAGCGAGCGGGAGAGTCGGCGATGTCTGGGTTGATGTTGGTGCCGTAGTTTGCGAAGTAGGCAATGAGAATACCAAGGTAGACAGATCCTGTGAACGCGCATGTGCAAAGACCACGGATGGGAGCAGGTGCGATCTCGCTCAAGTAGACGGGTCCAACAACGACAGTCTCTCCAATGCCGATACCTGCAAGGAAACGACCGAAGTAGACCAGCGACATGTGACCGGAGTTTCCCATGAAGATAGCAATACCTAGAAGGTGTAAGCATTGATATGAAAATGACAGTCGACGATATCACTTACCAATCAGCCACACAACACACAACTGGCGCGTCGCCCAGACTCTGCCGTATCTGTCACAAGCGAGGAAGGCAAGGAGAGCGCCAGGGATAGAACCGAGTTGAACCATGGAGGAGACGTTGCCCTTGACATCGGCAAGTTCATCAGTTCCGAGATTGTCGAGACCGAGACTTCTCTTGAAAACGTCGGTGTTGAAGATGCCAGTGATGAGACCCTCATCGACACCGCGAGCGGCGCCCATGAGACCGAATGTGAGGACAGCGAGCCATAGGTGACGGTTGAGGACTGCTTTGGGCAGACCACTGTTACCCATGCGGAAGATGTTGAGAGCTGCACCGCCGGCCATTGTGATGAAAAGGCGGGGGTTGTTGTGAGAAGGAGAGGTGTTTCGGGTCTTCCCTGTTGGTGAGAGATGGATGGAGGGGCAAAGTGGTTGATCGAGGAACGAAGGACAGTCAAATGCGGCTCACAGTCTTCTCGAGGCTGTCGAGGAGATGTGAAGATCGCTGATGATGGGCAGAGACGTGAGGGGTGGGCGAGGGACGAAGGGTTTATATCGTGTCACCTACCTTGTGCGCCAATACAATATGGATCCTTCCAAGTCTATTCGGCTCGCTGTCTGGTTGGACCAGCTGCGGCCTGGGTGCTCTTCGGGCTCGAGCGCGTGGGAAAAACCTTGGGGTCATCTGGGGATGCTGCGGGCTTCTCCAGCTGGAGTACTGCACCCAAGAGTAGGTTTGTGGGGTGCAATGTTCTGGTCAACGGAGATCCTAGTGTAGTGCGGAGCCCCAGGAATACACCGGTTGATGGACGGTGTACGGGCGACTTTGGGTTAGAGCAGCTCGCGATTCAGCCGCTGCAGCGCCCGGATCTTGCCCGACAGGAAGAAGCCGTGTCGGTTCACGCCGCATTCTTCTTCTTGCAGGGTGACTGCAGGGCTCTGACACCGCAGCGGGTGAGGTCAAAGATGCTTTGCCGCACTTCACCAAGGGCCTAAGGCTAGTCAGCGGCAAGCAAGCGCATCGTAGACACCTTAGCGTCGCTTAAACCGACCGACATAACACGCGATTAGCACATGTTTTACCCGGTCCGTCCTCGCCCAGCACACATGTGATGCTACCGTGCCTGTCTTACCGCAACCATACGAGCGGCTCGTGTGCTTGGCTGTGGCGGCTCGTGACTTTGCGGGCAGCGGGCAAGCATCCTACGAGATCCATTGATGAAAGCATTGAATCATCTCGGGGGTGGACGGGTGTTGCAGCTCGTCGAAGGTCCACTGTGGCTGTTGGAAGCGTCTGGGCGATGCTGAGGCGGCCGGCACTTGTAACAATAGAGGCAATATCGATGCGATGTGATTGTCGTTTGATTCGTTTGACGTACATGGCACGTGTGCTGCTCTCGGAAGCCGGGGGGTTCGTAACGAGGCCGACGTCCAGACAAGGCGGGCGGCTTGTCTTCCAAGTGGCATGTGCCAATCCCGACTTTGCGTGGCGTATTTGGCGTCTCACTGGGCGCTGGCCTTGTTGGGCTTAAAGGTGAAAGGCAGACTGGGCTCATGCTTGTCTCGGCCCGTGTTTTCACACAGTGCTGTTGGAGTCTGGCTCGTCTGGGTCGCCATCACTGTGGTGAAAACAACGTTGATCTGCGTCAGTCCGTTGTCAAAAGCCATGTGGCCATTGTAAACTGTACCAGCTACGATTCGCTCCCCGCAATGTTGATCGAGGCAGCATGTCTGTGCATAAACCCACTGTTAGTATCCGCTTTCACCCGGATCTCGAAATGCTAACATACGCCAACGCCGCTAGCAGAAGTACTGTGCTGTATGCTTCAGGCTGCTCCCTATTCATATGTAGTTGTTGTCGTATTCGTTTACAGTGACACCTCCCAGCTGAGGGATAGTAAGCGCCTATGGGTAATCACGCCCGTCTATAGAGGGACAAACAATCTGGGACAGGTTTGGGCACTGTCGGCAGTAGCCTGTCCTAGTTGATCTGTCCCTTGAGAGGGAGTTCAAGTGAGTGTGGACATCATGTAGGCTTTCCGCGGAGGACGGTCTTCTTGTTTTCGCATTGGACTTTGTCGTCAGAATTGAGTACTTTTGATCTTTTGTCGTACGAAACGTGAGCATACTAGGGAGGGGCCCGGAGCTGCGTTCCTGCTAGTATGCTTCTTAGCATTCCACGACGCCTGGATCGCTCACCCACACTTCCCCGAGCTCATCCTCAATTTCCTGCCGTCTCAGCTTCCATGCATCGACCTGCGCCAAGCGTTCGCGCAGCTCTTGAAGTTCTTTCTCAACGCTGTCCTTCTCGCTCGCAGTCCCCACCCGCAAGAACTCATATTCATTGGCGTCTTCACCCAAGCCAAGCGTGAGCGTGTACGAATGGTACCGCTTCAGCGAGGCGCGGGTCGATATCGTGACAAGAGCTGGAAGGGGTTGTTAGCTGGGCGCCGAGCGCTGCCGTGTGGATACGCCATGAGACTTACTGATTCCTTTGCCTTTAGCTCGCTCGTAGAGCAGGCCCTCCACGTCTGAGCTCACCGCGCTGGTGCCTTCGTCGATGAAGGCGAAGCGAGGTTCGTGATAGAGCAGTCGGGCAATGCCCATGCGCTGCTTCTCGCCACCGCTCAGCACGTCTTTCCACTCCTTGCGCGTGTCCCACCCTCCCTCCCTGTCCGTCAGGTAGCCGAGTTTTGCCTCCTCCAGTATGCCCTGGAGTTCGTGCTCTCGTCGCCCAGCTTCACGCATGTCCATTTCAGTATGTGGATAGATGACCTGGTCCCGCAGAGTTCCGGGGCTCAGATAAGGCCGCTGAGGCAAGAACATGATCCCGTCTTGCCCGTTTTGTCGAGGCCGAGATGTGAGGCCACGGTACGTGGGCCATAGTCCTGCGGCGATCCTCGTCACAGCAGACTTGCCGGCACCGTTTGGTCCAGTGATGAGAAGGTGGTCACCTGGACCCACTATGAAGGAAAGGTTCTCGATGAGCTCCTCGCCGCCCGAGGGATATAGTCCTGGTGCTACGACGGGCACATCCTCGAGGCGAACACCATCAAACCCTCGGTGTAACGTCCCTTCAATGCTCGCGAGACTGTAGAGCTCTGCATGCTGGTATCTGGGCGCAGCATATGCCTTGGCGTGTACACGGTGCAGCGTGCTGATCAGGGTGTAAACTCTGCTCGTGTAGCCGGTGAGTTCTGACAAATCCTTGATGCTGTACATCATCCGACTTCCCGCGTCGGCCAGATTGAGCATGAGGCGCTTGTTGGTAATGAACTGTTTCATCCGGCCGTCACTCTGACTGCGCAACTCCACGTCACGTGCAAGGTCGGATGAGGGATTGCCTCTTGGCGTTGTTCCGATTTCTCCCATTTTGGGGAGGAAAACGGGTAGTGAGGTGATGATGTATCCGAAAGCGCTCCAGCTGTATTTCAGCATGAAGTCCTCGAGAATGTTGTAGCCAACTCTGATCTTGTAGATATTCTCAACCCATACTTTCAATTCTTTGAAGCTTTTGTCGAGTAAGACGTGCTCGGTAGCGCCTCCGTTGTAAAAGGCGACCTCTTCCGCATTGGCGATGAGGCGGGCATGCAAGGCCCGGAAGTCACCTTCCTTTCGGCCTTCCATCGCCTTGAGTTTCCCGAAAGGCGGACTGAGCTTCCGTAGCAGCGTTGCTGTTCCAAAGTAAGTAGCCAGCAGACCAGTGAGTGCGAAAGGCCCCAACGAGTGATAAAGCTGAAAGTTGAACGTGAAGATGTCGACCAAGGGTTTTCCAAGAGACGAATACAGAGAAGCTGCACTGTCGCAGAACAGTGTCAAATCCTGGGTGATGAACTGGTCTGCACCCTGACCGATCCCGCCATCCAGATTGTGCAACTTGTAATACGCCAGGTCCGGACTGAGATACAGGTCGTGGATGTATCTCGTCAGTCGTGTGCGGAATGCGATGCTGATCTTGGACTGCAAGAATTTGATCATGCTGTTGGTGTAGGAACTTACTGAACCGATGGCAAGCCACTTGCAGATGCCGAGCAAGAATGCTTTGCCTTTGCCAGCCACGAGATCCCGGACAATCTCGCCATCCAGTCTCGCTACCACCAACGACAAGTACGTTCTGGCGAGGAGAAACACTGCATGCGTTGCGAGAAGCCCGGATTCCTTTGATCTCCACCTGGGTACCATTATGCTCATCAGGCTGAGGAACTGGTGCAGGAAGGCGATGTTGAGTCCGGGCTTGATATTCGTGGGCGGCGGTCCCGTCGCGGGATCATACTTTTCTCCTGCCTGGCCAGTGGAACTCAGGAAAAGCCTCCTATGCGCATCAAAGGTTGTCAGTCTGGTCGGAAAGATGGTCACTCTGCTTGTCGAGTCCTTGTAAGGCACAAATATCGTCCGGCTACCATCCTTTCCTCTTAGGCCACTATTCCGCCGGACGAGACGCTTGCCGGTCTCGCTCTCGGCTTTCCTCCTCCTGTATGTCTTGTAGCCGCCATATCCGCTCGTCACGATGGCCAAGGAGAACGCGATGGTGGCGAGGAGACGCGCTGTGCGTGAGCTCAAGTGCCCTTTGCGAGGCAGCTGGTCCAGACGAGATATCAGACGGGCGTAGTAGTGACGAAAGGCCTCGGAGAGGCGAGCCGTGGGCACTCCACGCAGAGTTGACAAGACGGCCATGGAGGTAGCTACCTGGCTACGGCGGAACGCGACAGTGTATCATTGATCTGGTGCTGGCAAACTCGTCGACTGATGCCATGGACAGGCCTGAAGTTGGAAGCAAAAGAGGCAGCGCCGACTGACATGTGCGTGTCCAAGAAGCCGAGAGAGCCGCGTCGGTTGGCATGTGATCGGAGAGAAGTGAGGCCGTGACAGCTCCACCTCCACCTTCTCCGCGCGTGCGGTTCCTTCCGGTCGTTGCGATGATGATGGTGAGGGTTAGGGTTGGGGTAGCACTGAATTCGCAGATCAACTGACGATACTCGCAATGGTTTATGAAGCCAATGAGACATCGAGTCGGATGTTCTCAGCTCATGGTTTGGTGGTTGACACGTTCCGGTGCCCAGATACGGTGGTGTCAAGGACCTTCGTGAGATAAAATCGTCTTGAAACCAGTGAGATGCAGCCAATTTTGCTGTGTAGAACAAACTTCAGCATCTCAATGAATCGAAACAAACGAAGACAATGATATCAGCAGCCCCAGCATATCGTAAACAAGCCAGTGGCTATGAGATAATTCATCTCTTAAGAATATGGCGTATATGGAAGGAGGAAGTATTTGGTACATGTTGGCTCTCGTGTGTGAATTTGGTTGCCTGGCTTGACGATTAATATTGCACACAACAATTGTGGCGCAGCTTGCACTTCGCACTTGAGACGATAGTTTAGCCCGCTGCCTAGGTACTGTACCTAATGCAAACGTTTGTTTATGCCAAATTCCTTCTCTGACTCTGACTCCAACTCCCAAAGCGTTACAACGGCATTGTCACAGTGATGCCCAAGTTGAAGGAGAGTCCCACGCGACTTCTTCCATGTTTCGCCCCACTGCCAACTTCCTTCCTTGCCGAAGCGCCGCCATCCGCAACATCCACCACTGAAAACACCTAAGAACAAACCACTAGAGAATCCTTCACATGCACCAATATAGCACAAACTCGCCCATCGCACCGCCATGGTCTACCGGCATGTCGATGCAAGCATCCATCGTCCTCGACCAGCCCGGAAATATATCCTTCACAAACCTCGATGAGATAAGCGGCAGAGTTGTCGTGCGATGCACAAAGAGTGTCGACATCAGCACGATTGTTGTCAAGTTGGAAGGTGAGAGTCGCACGCGTCTGATGAGCTCTGGCGGCCCGGATGGCGAACGACCAAAGCCGCAGCTGGAATACCACAAGGTAGGTAATTATGCTTTACATTTTGACGTACGTATCTTCGTCCACTGACTCTTGTAGATCCTGTACAAAGTGCAGATGGTCTTCCCACCCGCCGATGTACTTGAAGGTAGGGCCCGGATGGTGTCTGGAAAAAGTGCATACACCTTGCCGGCTGGTACACATGAGTATCCCTGGAAATTTAAAGTTTGTCCCGCGAGATATCCAGCAGTCATAAAACACCCAACTGATTTCAAAGGGTAGCTGCCGTTCAACAATGCCTGCCACAGCCAGAAGAGTTTGATTGCAACATCACCACTCGCCACTATTGGCTTAGAAGCACCCAAGATTGCGACACGACACGTGCACAAAACGCTTCCTCCCACTCTCAGTGGCTTCCCAGGTGAGGCCGAGATTCGATACTTCGTCAAAGCGACCGTGGCAAGGCAATCGTTCTTCAAGGAGAACCCGCGAGCCTACGCACCATACAACTTCTTCCCGATCGAGCCTCCCAGGCCACCACCGACTGGCTCCCAGGTCTACGCTCGACAGAGACATGCCTTCGCACCATTCCCAGAAGCTCCCATGAAAGACAAAATGAAGAGCTTCTTCGGAAAAAAGTCTGGCGAGCCTGTACCGCGCAGTGCTGATGCTCCGTCTATCAGCGTCGACGCTCGATTACCCGAGCCTGCAGTACTCACATGCAACCAAGACATCCCCCTTTCGATACTTGTCAAACGGTTGAACGCCAGCAGCGACCCGATATACATGCAGTCACTGCAGGTTTCATTGAATGCCAACACCAAGATTCGTGCGCACGACGTTTTCAGGACTGAACAGAACAGCTGGATCATCATGAGCAAAAGTAACATGGGCATGTTAATTGGCTCGAAAACAGATTCTGAAGGCAGCGAGATTGCAATTGACGACAGCCTTTGGCGCGGACAGATACTACCAAACACAGTTGCGCCTTCATTCGAGACCTGCAACATTGCAAGAAGCTATTGCCTTGACGTGCGGATAGGATTGAGCTGCAGTGGATCGACGCATGGAAGCAAGGTAAGCAAATCAAAAATGACGCAAATTGTGAGCGTTCAGATTTAGATTTGGTGGTTAATGTCAAGACTTATACTGACTGTCTTCAAAGCCACAAAGTGTCGTACTGCCACTGCGACTTGACGTCGAAGTATACTCAGGAATTGCACCACCGGCCGAGGTCTTGGAGCGAATGGCTGAAGCGCGCGCCAACGGCAAGCGCCCAGTGAACACCACAGAAACCGCGGCGATGGATGAGAAGCTTAAGACAGAAGGCCGCCAGTCCTCTGTGGCAGGACCCAGCGCACCTGGTCTTGGGCAAAATGCAGCGCCCGGACTCCCAGCGAGACCAGGACAACCTGCCCAACAGCCACCACCAGATTACGCGGAAGCGCCACCGAGTTACGAGGATGCGATCGCAAACGATCTATCCCCTGTGGATGCACCAAGACCTGAATATGTACCTCCGCCTTCAGGTGATGATCACATGCTACGACAAGATGAAAAGAAGGGTTGGGTTGACTTCAGGGAAGTTTGACCATGAAAGTAGTGGTATCTAGGTAATGGACTGGCTTAGTAATTGATAGATAATGTATGGCATTTCACACATGCAGCAATCAGCTTATCTCTTAAGTACTCATATGTGTTTCGAAGTGAAGACATTCCAATGGATTACTGTAGATGCAGTTGGTCGACGCGTGATATCACGTGACTGCCAAGAAGGCCCATGACAGAAGCAAGCCAGTCCGGGGTCAAACATCGCCGAGAGTGCGCCAGTACAATACCACGGCCAACCACCAACACTCAGACACGCAAGCGACGAAGGTCCAGAAGAGACGCAAATAGTACGGACGGAGTCAAGAAGCAAGGAGATACCCACGTAGTGCGGATAACATACCCTCCCTTGCGCGCAGGGCAGACTCGCCGCTCCGCCCTTCAAGGTTCAACCAGCCAGATACCATCATCCATCAATAGCGAGAGCGAGATATTGGATACTGCCACGGTCACGCATCGATCTCTTTCAATTGCCCAGAGCGCCTTTGCCGACCTTTCTCATCTCTATTACCCACAGTCGCAGCCATGACGAACGCGCTGGTGGTATGTCGTCTTCCACCTCAAAGGCCGGGTAGGGCAAGTGATGTTGCGGTAGCTAATGCGGACTGAATAGGGCGACGTCTACGAGAAGATCATCCAGGAGGTAGTGGATGCGTCTAAGAACGACTTCGAGGAGAGCGGTGTCGGACAGGCAACACTGAACGAGCTGCAACAGGTAAGCGACGACAGTCCATTATTCCTTTTGCTCCTGTCAGGCGACATGTGCGCACTGTTGTGCGCAAGACGAAGGGAGAACCGACTGAGATGTGGCTCCGAACAAATGCAACAGAGAGACTCCTCCCTTGACCATGGTCAGATCACATCTCGCAGACCGCTGGCTCGCAGCAGCCGCTGAGCAATCGCCGCAGCCATGGCAGGCAGAGACAAAGCGGGGGCTCGAAGATCAGACCGCCGGGCTGCCCGCTCCTTTTGCACCAACGCTTAAAAGCACTCTGTCTGCGGCACAGCCCCACCAATTCGGCTGCGCTTAACCGCTTGCAGCTGGTCTGCGACATCACGTGGTCTTGTCCTCTCCCAATTGCTTGCTACACACATGACTCGAGCATTGCAAGCATGGAGTAACCTGCTAACATGATCGTCTGTAGGAATGGCAACACAAGCTGTCAGGACGTGGAGTCGCTCAGATGCCATGGGACCCCAAGCCTCTCCCACCTGTGCAGCCGCAGCCACAGCAGATTCAACAGCAGCAGCAGCAGCAACAACAACAACAGCAGCAACAACAACAGCAGCAGCAGCAGCAGCAACAGCATCAGCAACCTATCCATAATGCTGGACTACCACCGGTTGGTGCAAATGGAATGCCGGCCTCCTACCCCAACTATCAGAACAACGTCCCTGCTCCCTCCAACGGAGCTGGCCGTGTAAAGACCGAGCCCGGTATGGATCAACAGCAACAGCAACAGCAGCCACAGTACCAGGGTCTGCCACCCATGAGTAGCTACTCGCAAGTCAACGGTGGTCAGGGTGGTGGCGCGGTGCGTGCACAACAGCTCGTCGAGCAACAGTTCGGACCAGGAGCAACCGCCGGCTTCCAGCGTGGCGGACTCGCCCTGCCTGGTGGACAGAATGCCAAACCCCAACCTCAAAACATACAGCTTCCTCCAAACAACACTCAGCAGATGCAGAACCAATACCAACAGCAACAGCATCAAGCGATGCAGCAGCGTCAGCAGCAACAGCTCAATCAACAACAGCAAAATCCTCAGATCAAGGTTGAGACTACCAACGGCCAGAACGGCTCTCAGGGCCAGTATCAACAACAGCAAGCTCCAAACTACAGCCAGACGGATGGTGCCGACGATGCACTTGAGGAATGGAAGGCAATGTTGGCGGAGCGACGTGCTATCGCGACAAACCAGACGGAGCGTGCCAACCACATGATGCGTGAGCGCATAGCTGCGCTATCAGACGAGCTACAGAGTGGTCTCATGCTTCCCCTGGACGATCAGCAAGGTCGCCTGCAGGCGCGCAGCCGTAAAGCCGCTGCGTTGAAGGCCAAAAGGGCTGCTGCATCGTCGAACACATCTGGCGCATCGACAATGCCTGCGATCGCTCAGTTCGATGGCGATGCCGCAGATGACGAAGAAGATGAAGATGCCATCAACTCAGATCTCGACGATCCTGATGACGACACCAACCAAATTAACGACGACGACGACGACAACGGCGACACCATTCTTTGTACCTACGACAAGGTGCAGAGGGTGAAGAACAAGTGGAAGTGCACGTTGAAGGATGGTGTACTTAACGCCAACGGGAAGGAATGGCTGTTCCACAAGGGCAATGGCGAGTTTGAGTGGTGAACTCTCCATCAGACCGGGTTCACAACCTCCCGGAAATGCTCCGTTGAGCACAGAAGAAAGGACATGGGATGGCATTTCACATGTGGTGGGTTTGGGCGTTGATCAAAGGGAATAATGGGGCACGGAAAACGAGTAGCATTCTGAGAAACACGGGCAGGACGGCGTACTGTGTTGCTCAAGACTAGATTGAAATGCGCGAGCAGCTGGACTTGGATGTCTGAATGAGCCGTCTCAAGAAATACCAACGACAAGTGATGACACACAAAATTTGACAATGCGATGCAAGCTCGATCCACATTCCATTATCAATATATTCTCTTACAGGAGTAAAGACGGAGTTGAGTGAATACGGCCGTGCGGCTAGATTTATGTAGGAGGAGGAAATAACACGGCTTGCACGGCGTTCCTCCCCCGCAATGCAATGCAAACGAACGCGCGCTGCTCCACAGGCGAGTCTCGATGGTCGATGGTCGTCGCCGCCATTACCCAAGTGTCTCGTGCTAACCTTGCCTCGTAGTCTTCCTTGTTTTCTCTCACTATCCTCCTCCTTCACATCTTCTTACATTCGCCTCCATTGCTTGCGTTCTGTTCGCTTTCATTTCGCCCAAGTCCTTTTTCGCCCTTGCATTTCGCACGCAAGCTGTCTTCGTTCATCCATTCATCCATTAATTCTTCCCAAACCTTACGAGTTGGGAGTAGGAAAAAATCAAGAAATGTCCAACATGAACGGCCGTAAACCTCCCATTTCTTCGATCTACACCCGCGACTCTTCAGTATCCTCCTACCGTCCCAGCACGTCTGTGTCGACCATCTCCACACAAACTACAAATACACAACCGCCGCCGGTTCGAGTCCCCACGCGGACTGCTGCGCTTGCACCACCCGCACCATCTGCAATCACAAGGAACGGCATCCTGTTTGTGATCATCAACGGCAGTCCCAGCAAGCAACTCAAGAGCAATGTACAGGTCGCTTTGTCCAAAGGCCGCACGATTGCGGAACTCGTGATCGTGGGCGAGCAGAAAGATGAGCAAGCGCTCAAGCAATTCAAGGTCGATATGTACGGGCTGGCAGGGAGTCTGAAACGGGAGCTGGGCGTGAGAGTGGAGTTTGTCCAAGGAGGTTTGAACGAAGAGCAACTGAGAGCCGTCCTCGGCACTGTCCTTGGAAGTGGGAACAACGGAGCAGTCCACGGCAGCGACTCGGATAGGAAAGAGTTGCATGGAGTACTGTGCGATCTTGGAGAGGCCGAGGAAGAGTCTGCGCACATCTTGGACATCGAGCCAGCCGCCCTCATGGATCGCTTCCTCCACAGCGTTGGCTATGTCCACGCCATTGCGAGAACCACGATTCCGTTGTTAAGAGTGGCCGCTCATCATGCAGCAGCGCAAACGCCCACCACTTCCGAGGTGACACTGCAGTGCCCGTTCTTCGTCACTACGCTGAGCCCGTTGCCTCCTAAGAATGTCTCAATACACGACACAGCTCTCCGGGCTCTCTTGAACAGTCTTAGCACGCCTGGAAACCGCGGAATCACTTTCGGCTCCGCCAACATACTATTGGCACCAGAGCCCGAGCCTGTTCCACAAGAAAGCCAGCCTACGGTTGCGCCAACCAACGGATGGAGAGAACAAGAGGACGACTTCACTGCTGGGGAGTCTCCAACCAAGATGTGGAGTATGTGGTCTGACATGCAAGATCAGTTGGACAGGCTCTGAGGAGAGGATTGGCACATGTTTACACTGCATCTACTGCGGTTATCTGGTCAAGTTGACTATTCCCACGCCCATCGCTTCTTGCACCACTTGATAACATAAACCAATGCCACCAGAACCGGCACTTCAATCAGTGGGCCCACCGTCGCTGCCAACGCCTGCTGGCTACCGGCGCCGTACACCGCCACAACGACTGCAATGGCCAGCTCAAAGTTATTACTCGCCGCCGTGAACGACTGCACACAGCTAATCTTGTACGCAAAGCCCATGCGCCACATCACATACGCCGTGCTGGTGAAGACGACCAAGAAGTACACCACGAGAGGTGCACAAACTCTCAGTACGGAGGTGATCTGCTCGACGACGTGCAGGCCTTGCGAGCCGAAGAGCACGATGATGGTGTACAGCAGGCCGATGAGCGAGAAGGGCGCGATGTATCGGATGAAGTAGTGCTGGTATCTGTACTCCCCGATCAAGCTTCTCAGACCCAGTCTCGTGATGACCGCAGCTGCGAGTGGGATTCCGAGGAAGACTGCGACAGAAGTCGCCGCGTCCTCGTAGATATCCCCGTCGATCTCGTTGCTTTTCTTGCGTGAGACGACTTGGACGTAAAACACCGCCAGAGGCGCGAAGAGCACGATTTGCAGAATGCTGTTGAATGCCACGAGCACTGCGCAGTAGTCACCGTCTCCGCCTGCTAGGTCTGTCCAGATGAGAACCATGGCAATGCAGCGTGCGACTCCGACGAAGATGAGGCCGTCGCGCAGGCCTTCCCTATCCGGCAGGAACGCCCAGGCTAGCGCAGTCATGAACAGCGGCATGATGATCCAGTTCAGCACGAAGCTGATGGCAATCTGTTTCCATAGCTCACGCTTTTTGAACAACAGGTGCAGTGTCTCGAACCGCACTTTGCACAGGATTGGGTACATCATGACCAGCAGGCCGACTGCGATGGGCGCGCTGACGCCGACGAACGTGCCTCGCTGTAGCGCAGGACCGGTTTCTGGCACTAGATTTGCGAGGATGATGCCGATTGCCATTGCGAGGATAATCCAGACGACTAGGAAACGGTCGAGGAAGGATAGTCCTTTGAACGGTGGCGGTGGTGCGGAATCTGTGGTCTATCGTTAGCTTGTCATCACTTGAGCGTTTGCGGAACGCGTTGGACTGTATCGATTTGAATCTCACCATCTCGTAATACTTCGCGTGTGTCGTCGTCGCTATGCGAGCCATACCGCTCTTTGGTGGCGCTTAATCCCGCCTCTTCGTCTGTGGGTTTCGTTGTGTCGTGGAGCACACCTCGCTCGACTGTGTCCATTTTCTGTGGGAGCTTGAGATATGTTTCAATACACCGTCAAGTGGAGCCGAATGTGTGTGGGTGGTATTGAGAGAGAGTCACAATTACGTGAACGAATAATAATATTAAAACACGCGCACGCCGATGGTCGTCGCTTGTCTGATGAGGATCTAATCTGTAAATGCGACCAATGGGAGCTCCGGAGGATGTCTCCAAGATCGACGAACCAATCAGAACGGGACGGCGACAGTTCTTGCGGTCTGGGGGTATACTTGTGGCTATAGAGTGGAAGAGAATAGACGATAGGACGAGAAATCTCAATTGGCATGGTGTTATATGGATAATGATGACGTTCTGAGAACTTCTTCACATCTACTGTGGTCGCTTCATTGAATGATACGCTTCGACATCACTCAACGTCCTTTCCCTTCTTCGTCCACGTCGCCATCTCGTAGGAAACGGGCGTATAAGCAGAGACTGGCGTGTCCATGGTCAGAAATGCTCTTTGGTCATCGTCGTCGGTCATCTTCCTACCCGGCCATTCTTGCTCTGGTCGATACTTCTTATGTCGTCGGTGGGTCATCTGAAGACCCATAAACGCAAGGAATACCACTCCGACCACAGCAACGACAACACCGTATGGTATGGTGTAATGTGAGTTTCCTGTTTGCAAGTCAGCATGCATCTCAACACCACACCTCTTATTTTTCGCGTCACATGAAACTCACCCGCTAGATCAAGTCCGAGGCCTCCATTGACAAGGCCCAGGATGATGATGGCCGGTCCAAGAAAGCGATGGACAACGCCCAACATCGTCTCTCGTTTGGTCCGCCGATAGATTCCATGCTGCACCACACCCAAACCGACCTGAACGAACAGTGCTGCAAATACCAGCAATCCCAATGCTTGGTGTCCTGTTCCGAGCCGACGAGTGCGGTTGTACTGTCTACCTATGTGCACTCCTGTTCCGAAGCCGATGACCACAAGAACAAAGCCGACGAATTGTACACCGGCATGGAACAGTACACCCATCTTCCGTAGCAGTCGCATGAGTAGAGCGCCAGTAGGGAACAACAGGATGAAAGCGAGACTCATAATGACGCCGTGCAGCACAGGCACCCACTCGACATCATCGTGCGTATCGAACGCTTTGGTACTGAAAGCATACGCGAAGTTGGTATCCGACACCCCCGAAGGAGCTGCTCCGGGGTCGTTTGGCGGCGGTACGCGGCCATGTTCAGGTGTTGAGATCGCATAAGTCATGTCGCCAAAGAAGCGGCCATAGAAGGAATGCCGCCGTAGTCCAGCATCCAGGTTGTCAGACTGCAAAGCTGTTCCTTTCCCTGGATCTGCTCCTAGAGCGTAGATGAAAGGCTGGCTCGTGTTTTCCAAGTCCAAAGCACCAGTCGCCCACTTTGTGCAGTTCCGGCATACCCCATGGGCAATCATGATGCCGTGCTGTACCCTGTTCGCCGCCGGAGCGTAGTCGTCCGAGAAGATCTTCTCCACCACTACATCTTTCAGGAGCTCAGGCTCCGAGTTTCCACGCCCAATCCGTGGACTGATTGTGAGACCTGTGCCGTTGCTGCTTGGATACGCGATGAGCATGAAAGCGTCCTTCATCCCTGAGCCGAACCCCACGCCCATCCAGCTGAAGGCTGTTGTGTTCGACTGTATCGATGCGTACGCCGACATGTGGAAGAAGACATCGCCAGTCTCGGGCACGACGTTTAGGGCGAAAACATAGGTCTGCGTGGCGGTCTTTGTGTTTGGTGACGTGAAATATGTGCCGTGGGCCTCCGGATCTGGTCCGTCAAGACCGGCGGCGAGATGTAGATATGTCCATAAGGCGAGTAATGCGTGCTGTAAATAGTGTTGTCGGGGTGGCATTGTCTTAGTGGTGTGGGTGTACGGTCATCACTCTTGCTGTGTATCTGGCGAGGTCCAATGATAGCTGCAGTACGTTAGTGCAGCTCTGGAAAAGAAGGACAGAGATGTAGAAGATAGATAGAGTGAGAGAAGAAAACGGAAGATAATGGCCAGACTCACCTTTCCAGGTCACTACAGGATAAAGCGCGCAATGCAGCGTGGCGTGACTCTCACAAAGTCTGACTGCATGGACATCCTCCCACCTTTTGGAACAATGCATCCCAGGTGTGTGAGATTACTGGGTGCAGGACCACCCAAGCCTCTCGCATGTGCTTGCGTTGCCCGCTGTGAGGCTGGAAAAGCTTACTGCGCATAAGCTGATCCTTCGGCTGACGTTGCTCAGCAAGGCTGCAGATAATTGGACGAAATGGTGGTACAACTCAAGAGTTGATCTCGATGCGAGATGAAGTGATCGTAATTCATAAAATGGATACAATAGTATGTACAAGCGAGAGCACGTCCAAGTAAAAAAACCAATGAGATGGTGGAGAGCCGGAAATGCGTGTAGCTGTGTTCTTGAATAGAAATGCCGAATATTTCTGGTAGACGAGCTGTGAACATATCTTGATGCTGCGTTCTTCGCCAGAGCCAGCCTAGATCCCGCAAGAGCCAGCAATTTAGTTATCATCACTGTTGCCACTGCGCAGAGGCCCTGCAAGCCTGGTGGGCTTCTCGTTCTCGGAGAAGGGCTCCGTAGAGTTTCCATTGCTCGAATACGACTCCGTCTTTTCGCCCTCGGCATCAAACCACCTGGGCTCTTCCCTTGCCACCTGAACGACAGAGAGCCAGGGGTTGCCTCTCGAGGTCGCAGTCTCAAAGAGCAGATCGATTTCTTCCAGGGTGCGGGAACCAGTTTCCGGGTAGAAGAAGTAGATCGATGGGATGATGGCGAAGTTGATCACAGCGTAGACGGCATAGGTCTGGTATTTGATGTTGGTGAACATCGGTGGGCATGTGATCACAACGCAGAAGTTGGCGAGCCAGTTCACGGCAGTCGAGATCGCGTTCGCCGGACCGCGGATGCTGAGAGGCAAAAGCTCAATAGCCCACAAGTATGACAATCCTTGCCATGAGAATGCAAAGAAAAAGACATAGACGAACAGGAACGCGGACATGACGTGGTGCGATGTCTGAGTGCTGAGGTAGGACATGCCGCACAAAACCATCATGGAAGCGCACATCCCAGCAGCGCCGACCATGGTCATGATGCGACGGCTGAAGTAGCGATCAATGCCAACAACGGAGATGAGGGATGTCGTGAAGAACCAAGTGGAACAGCAGCCTGCAAGGAGGAGTGCAGTCCGATCAGGATATCCGAGTTGCTGTCCGAACATGCTGCCAAGGAATTGGATGAAAAGGTTGATGCCGGTGAATTGTTGGAAGAGTTGTAACATGACTTCAAGGTGTTAGCAAGCAGAGCTGAGGGCGGTCAAGGGTGAGACCAAACTTACCTGCAAGAAGGAAACGGTGCAAGTTGCGTTCTTTGCCCATGGTGAACAAGGTAGAGAACGAACTGCCGCCTGCCATTCTGATGACTGTATTCTTGATGAGCAGAATCTCACGGCGGACATCCTCGTGATCTGTAGGGAGCTCCTCCAATGCGGACAGAACTTTGAGAGCCTCGTCTTCCTTACCGCAAAGAAGCAAGTAACGCGGAGACTCGGGCATGAACATGACGAGAATTAGAGCCGGGGCGATGAGCAGGGTAGAGAAGGCGATCGGGAAACGCCAAGAGACTGAGCTGGTTTGGATCCAGGAGAACGCAAATGTGAGCCAATAAGAGAGGGTGATGCCAAGGGTAATGCAAGCACCGAAGCTGACAAGAAGGAGAGTACCGCGACGCTTCTTGAGACATTCGGCTTGCCACGCAGGAATAGTAGATGCGATGAAGCTGTAATGGTTAGCATTGTACGACGTGTAGATTGGGATTGGACCAGCCTACCCGTTTCCGACACCAGCGATGATACGTCCTGCAATGTATTGCCCAAGCGTGAAGGAGGTGCACTGGACAATTTTTCCGACGATTTCGATCGACAATCCGGCCACGATGCACCCGCGACGGCCCAAGACGTTGCATAAGAAGAAGGTGAGCACAGCACCCACCAAGCATCCAAGGTTCCAGCACCCGATTACAGTTCCAGTGAGTGTTACAGTGTGCAGTGTGGGATGATCCATTGCAGCGATGGTCGGGAACTCGTCGCGGAAGTCGCGGAGGAGCATGATACCGCCAATATCACCTAAAGTGTTGAATTAGTGTTGCTTCCTTTCAAGATGGGTTGGCGTAATGTTCGCTCACCCTGTCCATAACCAAACGCAAGGAATGACAGTCCAGCAGTGATACCGATCGCGGTTCGAAGGGCAGAGCCGCTCAGGCCCATGTAATGCGCATGGCGAACGCCGTAGGGTCCAAAGACCGTACTAATAGTCGTCACGCCCTGGTCGAGAGACTGCTCGGGCGAGAACTTGGGACGTTCCTCGGAGGAGATTGAACTAGACATGGCCGTGTTGGTGGTGAAGGAGGTACCAGTGCTCCTTTGTGTGACGCTAGAAGATGAATGAGAATGGGAACAATGCTGAGGTGAAACGGATACCACCGCTGCTCTGGAGTCGAGGGAAGAAAACGAGCGTAAAGGGAAGGCTAGGTGCAGGGTCTGACATATCTACCTCCAGAAGGGCGAGATCTCTCCACATGCTCGAGCGCTAGAGTTCTACCGATCACTCTTGCTGGGCCCGACTTGGGCAGCACGGTTTCATCCAGAGAGTCATGGAGACTTCGAGTTTGCGTACGTCCGCCGTGAGACCAGCGACAGACGGGGAGGGATCAGCAGCAGCAGCGCCATCAACGGAAGACGCAGAAGCGAAGTGCGCACGCTCCCAACCCAGCGAGTCGGTCACACAATCTGCCAGGTACGAGCGTCCAGTGGTGTCGATTAAATCAACGTTCCGGGGCGGATCCGTGAAGCCAAACCGGGTCTTCAGCCAATGCGCGCAGGTTGAGCAACGATGGGGCTCGATTGAGTGACGTGAGGCCGCAGGTTCGAGAGATCTCACAGTCGGAGGATCTTCGTGGCTCATCCGTGAAGAGGCCCGTGAGGAAAAGCTTGTTACCGAGAAATCGCATTGGCTCAAGCGGGCGGCTGGCGCATAGTGTCAAATTTACTACATTAAATAGCTCCTTGTGCTTGCAAAATGTGACAGCTCAACACGGTGTCGTGGGTATGTTATATTGCCTTGAACCTCTGAGACCCGCGCTGCATATCGCCGTGTCAGCAATAAAGTTTTGTCCTGTAATGTAAGGATGATATTATCGTGAAGTGCTTTACAATTTGAGAGGAGATATGGAATAGGCAAGTCACCCACCTGAAGAAATGGAAGAGAAAGGCTGACCATCACGAGATTCTAGAGTACAGACACTGATGCGGAGGCGTCAAATCTGACAAACCCTAAGAGCTAGACTTGACACTCTATCAAACAGGGCCCACAGTCCCTGTGGCAAGAAACTCAATCGTTCAGGTTCGCGACCAGTGGGTAGAGCAGCAAACTCTTCATGCATCTCCGGCAGTGCAACCTGCCGTGCCAGTCAGATCGTTCACAGTGTGGTTGAATACCAGTTATTGATGAGTGCTTGTATTCCATGTCGGTGCAAAGGATCGAACGTCAATGAGTGGCGCCATCACTCCGCACCAGACTATTGGGAACCGTTGCTACGAGTGCCAATAGACGGTCTGTTAGCCGTGTTCAGTAAGCGCACACGCGCTTTGTAGATCTTCGATTACGATTACCCCCTGAATCGCGAACTAACACAGATCATCTTGATGCTCTTCAGATTCCAATAGATGGCGTGAAAGCTTTAGTTAAGGATACGGCACTCGGGATTTCCATCCGCTCGTGCATCTAGGGTGGTGGTACCTTTGGACCGTGAATATACTCATACCAAAGTTGTGCAATTACCACTCCTGTCCAGATCCACAGCTGCCTAGTGCATAGCAAACCTTGCGTCAGCACTTGATGCTGCTAAACACTAGGAGTCCTCCTCCAAACGCCAAATAAACGCCCGTTGCAACGCCTTTCCCAGTCATAAATCATATCACGTCGATTGTGAAAGTGTTTACCGTCTTTCCAGCCGTGTGCGCCCTGTTCAGGTCACCATGCACAGCAGTTCCTGCTCCAGGATGAACTTGCCCTCCTTGTATTTCTCAGTGCTCTCAAATGCCTTGTCGTATTTCCACCCGACCACCTCTTTACACTGGCGGCATGCAATATCTCTCACGATGTGTCGGCCGGTGGTCATGTTGCGGTCGCTGGGCTCCGAAGCTTGGGTGTTTACTACGCTGTTGAAGAGGAAGGCTTTGCCATGCTGGCCGCGGAAGTTCTACAATGGAAAGCATTAGCTCTGGTGCTCTATGCATAGTGCAAGAGCATCACGACTTACACGGCTAATGATCTCGTCATGGTCCGCAAGATGGGTTTTGCAGTTCTTGCAGCCATAGATGCGCTTGGCATTCAGGTAGACGTTGTAGGCGAGGCCCATCGTGGACAGTGATGAGACCTGCCGGGTCGCGAGGCTCAAGCGTGGTAGTAGTTGGGGTTGCGCCTGCTTGATGGTAGCCGCGTGTCGAGGGTTGAGTCTGTACGTGTGGGCTCCTGATGTGGTCACTTAGGAGGACCCGTTCGCGCTTTGTGTATGTGTAATAGCTCTAGATTTTACTGTCACGGGAGCACAAGACAAGCTCGCCCTTATGTCGCCCTGATTGAATCTTCCTCGTCGTATGGCGTGCCCGGTATGTGTCAAACAACGAGACGATAGCGGGGTGGCCGATCGGTCAGCTGCCAGTATGCAGTCGGTGAGATATGCGGAAGCGTATCGTTGCCCAGTCAAGATTCAGGAGGTCACGTTTGTTCGGATATTTGGTGGCACAGCGAGGCAAGAACAGAATACGCAGTTCCTTGGGCAGAAGTACAACGACAGAGATGTGTGTGAAGGTTGATGTAAGGTCAAGGTCGAGGCAGCTTCCCCAGAACACAGAAGCTCGTGCTGTTGCCTGCTGTCATCGGCTGACCGGCTCACCGACTCCAATGAAATGATGACGACGAAGCCGATTTGCCCAGGAGTAAGCAAGACAAGGCATCAAACACATCATCATCCAAACACATCAAAAGACGCGTCTTCTCCGCTATATCACTACAACATCATCTGGAAACCTGCAAACGAAGGATTCAGCGCTAGTCTCGGCTACACACGACCACGCATACTCGGCTTTTCGTTGACCTCCCATACTTGCTACGACAGGCAGCACCACGCAATGGCCTCCTCTTTGACTCTCGGCCGAGGTCTCTTCTTGGTTAGCAACTTCATCTACAGCGTTGGGGCCTTCCTCGCGGATTGGGGCCCCACGCATATTTACAATGTGAATTGGCCTCCCCATGCTAAGTTCCATAATGGACAAACCATGACCTTGGGGATTCTACTCGCGCTCACGAGCACCTACTTCGCTTTCAGGCCTGCTTTTTCACAGCTGTCTCCTGCTGAAGCGAAACACAGCATCTTGACGGCCGCCGTGGTTGGAAGTCTGTACTGTGTGGCCGGCATCAGCGCGATCTTCTATCCGGGAACGCATTGGTTTGACCCGGAATTCGAGATGAAGGGAATGACGCAAAGGGAGATTTTTATCGCTCAGGTGGTCGTCACGTGGGTGGCATATTATTTCGAAACCAGTCGCATTGGCAAGGCAAAGTCCGTCTGAGCAGACTTCCTGCCATGTCTTGCAAGAACGAATGGCTCGACTGCTTCCCTCTCGACAGGATCGTGAACGGACGTTGAGATATCGCCAATACCTGCTGTATTTCTCTTAAGCGAGGCTTGTTGTGAGGCGTTCTCACGAGATATGTCGGCAAAGGCGAAGGCGGAATCTGTATCCAAGGAACCAGTTCCTACTCTGGTTATGACATGGACATCGAGCAACACTCTCCACATCCCGCCAGTCATTGTAGGGCTGCCATCTATTGTAAAGATGAGGTCGATCTCGATTGAATCCTATTGGACCTAAGAGATTTGCACCTGTCAGATGCCTAGAAAGCTGCCATACGGCACCGGGAGCAATCCTCCACTTCGCGCACAGACTAAGCGACGCCAGTGATCATGTCAAAAGGGCGGAAGAAGTTCTTTGCACCTATCTATTCTTCCGTCTGAACACGCTAACATCACTTCGGCATGAGAACCCTGTTCCCTTGTCTTCCCCGCAACCAACTCCACTTTGCAGATGTGCGGAGAAACGACCTCCACTCGGCATGTGGCCGCCTGGTCGACTACGCAGAGATTCCATTGGAACTTGTCGACGTGATGGCCCTAATATATCCACAGTGGCAGGCTTGACCTCTGTCATTGCCACGGCGTCTCGCTGCGGCTAATACATTGTTTAGGCGAGATGTGTTTTCATTAAGTATCGGCATGGCCTGCGATACTACAGCTGCTCTCCAGGTTGTCCCATCGACGCACATCTCTGCTGACGGGTCTATTCGGTCACTTCGTAGCGATGCGGATCTCTAGCTTCGTGCTGGCCTCGGCCGTGACCACCACGCTTGCACAACAATGGCCGATTCACGACAATGGACTCAACGAAGCGGTTGAATGGGATCATTACAGTTTGATAGTCAATGGTGAGCGCTTGTACATGTGGTCTGGTGAGATCCATTACTGGCGTCTTCCGGTGCCAGAGTTGTGGCGTGATGTTTTGGAGAAAGTAAAGGTACGATCGAACACATTTCGACTTCAATCAAGAGACACAGCGCTAAGACCTTCGACAGGCCGGCGGCTTCAACACTTTCAGCATCTACGGAAACTGGGGCTGGCATTCTCCAGCAGATGGTGTCCTAGACTTTGAGACGGGCGCCCACGACTTTGAACGAATCTTCGAGATCGCCAAAGAATTGGGCCTCTACGTGATCTTCCGTCCAGGTCCATACGTCAACGCAGAGGCCAATGCAGGCGGCTTTCCTGGCTGGCTCACTACCGGCGAGTATGGCACGCTTCGCAACAACGACAGTAGGTACACGGCAGCTTGGGAGCCGTACATGCAGAAGATGTCTGAAGTCGTCCTCCCTCACACCGTCACCAATGGCGGCAACGTGATTCTCTACCAGCTCGAAAACGAATATGGCAATCAATGGATTAACAGAACTGCCAAAACTCCCAACGCTACTGCCATTGACTACATGGAGCTGCTGGAAGCCTCCGTGCGCACCTCTTCCATCGACATTCCAACCCTTCACAACAACCCCAACTTAAACTCCAAATCGTGGTCCCAAGACTACGACACCGTTGGCGCCGGAGGCAACGTCGACATCTACAGCGTCGACAACTATCCTTCATGCTGGTCCTGTAACCCTGCCGAGTGCACGTCCGTCAATGGCTTCCCGCCCGAGTTTACTACTTTCGATTACTACACTCACTTCCAAGAAACTTCGCCGACCCAGCCCAGCATTCTGGCCGAGTTCCAGGGGGGCAGTTACAACCCTTGGAATGGGCCAGCCGGTGGCTGCGTCAACAATACTGGACCAAATTGGGTCAATGTCTTCTACCGCAATAATCTCTCCAATAAAGTAAGCACATACAGAGACCACAAACAGAACACATCAACTGATACTCGAAACAAGGTAACCGGCGTCAACGTGTACATGGTCTTCGGTGGAACGACGTGGTAAGCCACTATAGACACCACGAACAGAAACACATCAACTGATACGCGAAACAGGGGCGGCCTCCCGATGCCTACGGTCGGCACCAGCTACGACTACAGCGCTCCCATCTCCGAACCCAGGACGATCGGCGACAAGTACTCCGAAACGAAACTTTACGGTTTCTTCCTGCGGGCGGCCAAAGACCTGACGCGGATCGAGAAGGGTGGCAACGGCACGACGAATTACACTGGCTCACCGGCCGTGTTTGCCCAGGAACTGTACAATGTCGACAATCACGCACGATTCTATGTCGTCAAGCACACCAACACTACTCTTACCAGCTTGGAGACTTTCAAGCTGCGTGTGAAGACTTCTGTCGGCGACTTGACTGTGCCGCAATATGCCCCTCACATCGCCATCGATGGGCGACAGGCAAAGGTCTTGGTAACAGACTTCAACGCTGGACCTCAGAAAATCATCTACTCGACCGCTGAGGTGTTGGCGGTGAGTGTACAGGAGAACAAGAAACCTATGATCGCATTGTGGGTGCCGACTGGAGAGACAGGGGAGTTCTTCCTGCGGGGCGTGAAGAAAGGCAAGGTTGCGAAGTGTTCCGGGTGTGAGGACGTGGAATTCCACAAGGCGAAGGGTGGGCTTATCATCAGCTTCTTGCAGAACGAGGGCAGCACTGTGCTCACGTTCGATAATGGCTTGCAAGTGGTACTGATGGACAGAAGCGCGGCGTACAAGACCTGGCAGCCTGAGATGTCTAGTGACCCGCACTCGCCGTCGGATCAGACTGTCTTTGTGTCTGGACCGTACCTTGTTCGCTCGGCCTCCCGTGATGGAAAAACCCTTGCACTCACCGGCGACTGGAGCAGCGAGACAGAGCTTGAAGTCTTCAACCCGGCCCGATGCAGCAAGCTCACATTCAACGGCAAAGAGATCAAAGTCAAGAAGACCAAGTACGGCAGTCTCGTCGGCACGCTGCCAGCAGCCAACTTGACCATTAAAGACATGACCGCACTCCTGCCTTCGATGGAGTGGAAAGTGTTCGACGCTCTCCCCGAGCGCACTCTCTCATACGACGACTCCGGCCCCGCATGGGTCTCGGCCAACAAGAACACAACCCTTAACCCAAGGCAACCTGCTACTTTCCCCGTCCTGTACGCCGACGAATACGGTTTCCACGCGCAAAACATCCTCTGGCGCGGCCACTTTAGTGTCGCCGACCTCGCAAGTGCTCCCACAGGAGTCTTTCTGAACGTCATAGGCGGCACCTCGCACGGCTGGAGCGCCTATTTGAATGGTGCCTTCCTAGGCTCGATCTTTGGAAATGTCTCGCTATCGGACACCAACCGCACGCTGGCCTTCGACGGCGCGGAGCTGAAGGAAGGGGAAAATGTCCTCTTCGTCATCCAGGACAACATGGGCCACGACCAGACGACAGGCGCTCTCAACCCGCGCGGAATCCTCAACGCCACTCTCGTCGGCGGCAGTGGAAGTGAAACTACTTTCAGCTCCTGGAAAGTTGCTGGCAAGGCCGGCGGGCAGAGCAATATCGACCCCATCCGCGGCGCTTACAACGAGGGCGGTCTGACGGCTGAGAGGCTCGGATGGCATCTGCCTGGTTTCGACGACGGCGACTGGCAAGCTGGCAGCCCGCGCGAGGGCTTCGAGGAGGCCGGCGCCAAATTCTACAGATCTGTCTTCCCGTTGGACGTCCCCAGGGGCTACGACGTGAGTCTGGCGTTTGAGCTGGCGCCTGGAGAGGAGAGGAGCGCGCTGAGAGCACAGCTGTACGTGAACGGATACATGTTTGGTAAGTGAAAGATAAGCCTGCCCTACAACGAAACAGGGAAAGGTCCAGCCCTTACTTGAGGACATTCGTCGTCGACCGAGAATTGTCACGATATGTGGCGTTCTAAGCATAACAATCTCACTGACACTACTACACTCACAGGCAAATTCCTCCCCTACCTCGGAAACCAAGTCGAATTCCCTGTCCCGCCAGGCATTCTGAACTACTCCGGCGACAACACCATCGGCCTGTCGATCTGGAACCAAGACGACGAGGCGCACGCCAGCGTCAGCGTGAGCATGAAAGTGCTCGGGGTGTACGCCAGCGCCGTCGATACTGCTAGTCTGGATACTGCTTATCTGCGCCCGAGTTGGGACGAGTCTAGACTGCAGTATGCTTGATGCCGATGTATGCATACTGACATGCAGGGCTACGGTTTATTGATGTTTGCCGTGTGAGCGGAAAGGAACACGTCCAAAACGTGCGCGGTGCTTTCCTTCCTCTGAGCTCCGGAAGAGGCCATCGTCGCGGGCGCGGAGTGCATGTGCATGTGCATTCGGGGTCTTGTGTTGAACCGGTACGGTACATGTATGTCATATGTAGGGGCTGTTGCGTGCATGTGTGTGTGACGCGAGGAGGGCTAGCGAAAGCGTGGGAGTCTGTGAGAGCGCTTTCAACGGTTCCTTCCAACGGCGCGCAGTGCGGCAGCAGTAGCAGCAACAAATACAGTAATTAGTAGACAAACCCTATCGCGCCCGCAATATTATGACCTGCGCAGAGTTCGAGAGTGGGTGGTAAATGTGTAACGCTCCCAACCACCTAAGATCTCGATAGATTCGATTATGATTGCCAGTAGTAGTGGTGATGGTAATGATGGTGTGACCAGGCATCTGAGTACAGTAACCAGCGCTTAAGCTTTGTTTCTCTCCTGTGTGATGTCGCAGAACTAAAAGCCTACTTGCACATGTAGGGTCCCGTTTCCGCGCACGCGATAACGGGGTACGCAAGCCACGCAAGTCCTTTTTGTACTATTGCAGCTGTGAGACATGATCGCGCCAGACTGTTTCTGATAAGGAATCCAAGGGTCAAATCGAGTCGTGGACGAGGAACTCTGGTTTCTGGAAGGGTTGGTAGCAGTCAGCGCCAGAAGGTGTGTTTGTTTGAACGTGTCAGCAAGCGAGGACGCCAGGCGAGAAGCTTTATTGTTCCTTCTCTGCTCGGTTCGGAGAGTCGGAGGTGTTTCTGGTTGAGAGGCGTCATATGTGACGATGCACCTTGATTCGTAGCTAAGGCTGTGCTGCTCAAGCTGGACAGCTAGAGCTCTGCGCTCCGAGGTTGTAAGGTCTGAGGTAGAGATTGAATTGATTGGGTGACCAGGGTGTTTTTCTGCTCTTCTCTGGATCGCGAGATGGCTGAAACGTGGGAATTATCGGTAACTTTGCTAGGTTTCCGGAGAGATGCGGCGGGGTTTGTCCTGTTGCAAAGATTGAGGTTGAGATGAAGATGATGCTCGTGTCCTGTGTTGTCCGGTCACCCAGAAGATCGGGGAGAAAAGCTCAAATGACGATGATGCCATTCATCAATGCTCGCTGCGATGCTACTACGATGCCATGATGATGCTGGTGTTTTGGTTGATTGGCGATTTGGCCCGGATTGGAACATGACAAGCATACCCCAGGAGGCGCCCAGGCCTCCGTCGGGCCGGAGACGAAGCGCGTTCTGGCTTTGCCCTGGCCGTTTCATGATCGGGGGCGGCGACGAATGACGAGAGGCGGGCGGGCACGGTTGACCTGCGTCTTAACCGCGCCTCACGGCGGTTCCTGCGTTAGCGGCCAATCTCCACTGCAAATTACGAGCTGCGTCTTTGCTGCAAAGCGGTTGGAGGGCGATGGCTGGGTGGTGTTGTACGAGAGTGAGAAGGTGTGGGAGCATAGTGTGGCCAGGAGATGATTTGGAGAATAATAGGAATGGCTGTCATCAGTTCATGTGCATACCTGATAGCAGTCTCATGTGACGGGCCGTATAGTATGCATGTCTATATCGATACAGCAAGTAACATGCCAGGGGATAATAGTCAACACTCAACACCCGACAAGGCGGAAGCAAAGACGCAAGGCCACGCGCGTCTTGGCGCATTGGAGCCAGACCGCACTCGGACTCCACCGCAATCTCAGCCCATCGACGACGCCTCGTACACGGTACCTAGTCCACCTAACTAAGGTAGTTCGACTCCCGCGCCGTTGTGCCTGTCTCTTTGCAGCCTCTCCTCGCCGACCCATCCGTCCCAAGTCGTCACCCATCTCTTAACACTACTCCCAACTCCAACGACAAACAACCACACTCCGTCACCACGACGAACCACATTCATTCACCACCACCAGCAACAACAACAACGTCAATCACTCGCACCATCACTCTTGCTGCTGCGCGGCTCAACACTCAACCCTCGTTGAATTGAACTCCCTGCGATACTGAGACACTATCGCGCAACACTCTTTCCCAGGCAACGCGCCAAACGTCCATCTCGATCGCCCTTGCCGTGCAGGTCACGACAACGCGCAATCCTAGTCCATCTACTGGTCTGGCAACTTTGCTCCCACCACATTCCCAACACCACACTCGCTCGCAATGCCTTCAACAACCACATGGACGCTGCTTGCAGCAGCGCTGCCCTACGCCATGGCTGCAGCACCAGTCAGAACTCCCGCCCAAATCGCAAACGACCCCGTCGCAAAGGAGGCCAACATGAAGGTCATGAGATACACAGCCTGGACCTGGGTCGCCATCTTCGCCGCCATGATGGCGTACAGGTGGGGACTCGTGCTCCTCCGCCATGTGCGCAGACTTTCCAACCTCAACCACGGCACCTCCAGCGATAGCAAGCAAAAGTACTTCAGCATCCCCAGTGACAACTATGCAAAGGTCAAGCGCGACATCATCACCGCGCCCCTCTGGAAGAAGAGACACAACCGCGAGTTCAAGTTGTCTGCCGCTGCCAACATGGGCACCCTCCCCGGCCGTCTTCAGACCATGTTCCTCCTTGGTTATCTCGGAATGCAAATCGCCTTCTGTGTCTGGACTATTGAATGGAGCAACCCGGAATTGTGGTACGACGATGCCCGTAACAGGACCGGTGTTCTCTCCGCCATGAACATGATCCCCTTGTTCCTCCTTGCTGGTCGCAACAACCCTCTCATCTTCCTGCTCGGCATCAGCTTCGACACCTACAACCTCATTCACCGCTGGCTTGGTCGCATGGTCGTCATCGAGGCCGTCCTTCACACCGGATTCTGGATGGGTGGCAAGACTTACGAAAAGGGCTGGACCATTGGCTCGAAGGCCATCTTGGGTGGTCTCCAGGGCAGTGCGCTGATTCAAACGGGTATGGTCGCCACTAGCGCTTTCGTCCTGCTCATGCTGCTGTCACCTTCTGTCGTTCGTCACGCTTTCTACGAGACCTTCCTTGGTATTCACATCCTGCTCGCCGTTGCCGCCGTTGTCGGTGTCTGGATGCACTGCGAGGGTATGCGCGAGCAGGGCTTCGTCATGGCTGCCGTTGTCATCTGGATCATCGAGCGTAGCATCCGTATCATCAGCATCCTTCGCCGCAATGTTGGCAACGGTGGCACCCACGCCGAAGTCGAGGCTCTTCCCGGCGACGCCGTCAGAGTCACTCTTCGCGTTGCCAAGCCCTGGAAGTTCACTCCCGGTCAGCACGTCTACATGTACATGCCCTCCATCGGTGGACCCACCAGCCACCCTTTCTCCCTTGCCTGGAGCGAAGAAGAGGACGAGTGGAACACTGAGAAAGCCCTCCCTGTCACCCGCCAGGACGCCTTTGGTAGCCGCCGCACGAACATGTCTCTCATCATTCGTCGCCGTACTGGTTTCACCGACACACTGTTCAAGAAGGCGGAGATGTCTCCTGGTGGCAAATTCACTTCCAGGGCCTTCGTCGAGGGTCCCTACGGCGAGCAGAGCTTTGCATCATACGGCACCGTCATGCTTTTCGCCGCCGGTGTTGGTATCACTCACCAGGTTCCTCACGTCCGTGATCTCGTCGCCGGATACGCCAACGGTACCCACGCCACTCGCAAGGTCACTCTGGTCTGGATCATCCAGTCCCCCGAGCATCTTGAATGGATCCGCCCGTGGATGACACAGATTCTCGGTATGGAGAAGCGTCGCGACATCCTCCGCATTCTGCTCTTCGTCACTCGTCCTCGCAGCACCAAGGAGATTCACTCTCCCAGTTCTAGCGTGCAGATGTTCCCTGGCAAGCCCGACTGCGGTGCCTTGATCCAGAAGGAACAGGAGAGGCAAGTCGGTGCCATGGCCATCAGTGTCTGTGGCACTGGCGGTCTGGCCGACGACGTCCGCAAGTCTGTTCGCGACAGGTGCACGAACACGGAGATCGACATCTTCGAGGAGGCCTTCTCCTGGTAGAGAGGCTTGGACTGCTTGCTCTCCCTGTGTCTACCACGGGAGAGCTTCTTTCCACGATTTTTCTCTCGATACCAAAATTTCAAGGCATCATGTGACGGGCACCAACGATCTTGCGCGTTCGAAATCTGGATTTCGCAGCAGACTTTTGATGGGACAGACTTTTGAGGGAAACGGGCTTGCGATGTTTCTTGCTTTCGTCGCGCCTGTAACAGCAGTGTGGGCGCCGAAGCAGCAATGCTTTCGTTTCCTCAAAGTTGGGGCGCTTGGGTTTTTCGTCTTTTTTTTTATTATCCGCACAGGATGAGTCTTCGAGTCTCCCTGATGCTTGTTGTTTCCTTGCAGTCGCTCCTTTCTGATTCTCGACACGACGATGGGATTATGTATAGAGTAAACTCTTTTTTTGAAGGATCAAAGAATTGAAAAACCACATTTTACGACATGACTTGATTCCATTTGTTGCCTTCGTGTGCGTGACTTCCTTCTCTTCTGTGGACTCAGGTGTGTTAGGGCGACTGCATGCTGCTGGGTATCTGTGCCAATCTTTACGGGCTCTCCATTTTCACACGTCGTTGATGCTTTTTGACATGCGAAAGCCGCCGACACCACCACATATTCCAAGCAGACCAACGTGCCCTACAGGTCCACCCGTACCAAAGCCGCCAGTACCAGCCTGGTTGTAATCTGCTTGCAAAATGCAAAGGAATCGAGGCGGAAGACACGGCGTTCTTCAAGCAATTCGTACAAACATGTAGAGAAAGTTCCAACTCGAAGCCCCCAATCAAGAACACAAACGTAAAAGAAGAAAAGAGCAGGACTCAACTCCCCGCCTTTTTACCGCCATCATCAAAATCAAAGCTTACTTGGCATCCTCGTCGCCCCATCCAACCGAATACACTCCCCGTTCAGCATAACATTCTCCACGCAATGCCTCACCATCGCCGCGAAATCCTCGCCCTTGCCCGGCCGCTTCGGGAACTCGAGCACGCGCTCCAAACTCTTGCGCACCTTGTCGCTCATCTGCGCCGTCATGTTACTCTCGAAATAACTCGGAGCGACCGTCACTGCTCGGATCCCCAAGCTCGCCAGATCGCGTGCCAAAGGCAAGGTCAGAGATCTCACGGCGCCTTTGGACGCCGCGTAGGCGACTTGGCCCGGTTGGCCGTCGTAGGCGGCGCTGGAGGAGACCATTACGATGACGCCGCGCTCGCCATCGGGGGTCGTTGGGGTGTTGGTTGCCAGCAGGGGAAGCGAGAGGCGGATCAGGTCGAGGGTGCCGCGGAGGTTGATGTTTATTACGAAGTCTAGAGAGGCCATCGGGATGGGGGTGTTGTTTCTGTCGATGAGTTTTCCGGGCATTCCTACGCCGGCGGCGGGGATGATTACTCCTAGGGGTTTTCCGGTTTCTTTAATCCAAGCCGCTGCTCCAGCCACGGCCTTCTCGATCGAGGTGGTTGAGGAGACGTCTGTTTCGAAGAATTTGGCTCTGGGACCTAGTTCTGAGGCGACTTTGGTGCCATTTTCGGCATTCATGTCGAGGATTGCGATGTAGCCGCCGCGGCTGTGGAGGTCGCGGGCGGTGGCGAGGCCCAGGCCTGAGGCGCCACCGGAGAGGATGATGGTCCTGTCTTTGATGTGCATGGTGGTGGTGGCCTTGCTTTTAGTTTGGTGGGTACTGCCTCTCGTTGGACTCTCAGGCGGCAAAGAAGGAGTAGAAGCAGGTCACAGCGTAGATGAACACGGCTAACAAGGCGGCGAGTGCGAGTGCGGTCGCGATCAGGACGAATCCGTATGCTGAGATGCCAAAAGCTGAGATGCCTGAGAGTTGGGAGTGATGTCTACTTCTAGTACTGGGTGATGGCTTCACGTGTGAGGTCGTCGATGATGATCTGTGCCGATGCCGAGGTACAAAGGAAGCACCGCGAGCCTCGAGCGTGTTAAGGTCGATGGTGTCCATGCTGTGTGATCCATTCTCGTCGTGATCAGCGGAATTGGATATTTGTACTGCCGGACACGACAACCGTGTCTTGAAATGTGACTTCTCGCAGAATGGTAGGCAAGTTCGAGGTGAGGCGGACGAAGTGCAAGTCACAGGCAGATCTTCGACTTTCGACTTCAACTTTGTGGAGGCTTTGAATTCACTTCATCATTGCTTGCACGCGCCATCTGCTCTCCACTTCCACTTCCCTAACAGACCTCCGCCGAAAACCCATCTCATCAACCACACTTTGGGACAATTGAAATACTTGCGCCGCATTGCACATCCCTTTCCGCGACACCTCCAATTCATACTACACTCACACACCAACACACACCATGGCATCTCCCCAGCTCCAAAACGGGCACCCCTCAACACCACCTGCTTCCGACCCAGCCACAGCAACCAAGCCCTCAGACGCAGCCCAACAAGCCGCCAAACCCGACCCCGACGCACCCCTCACATCCCTCCAAGACGACGGTCTTAGCAAGCGCCCTCGCGACGCGCGCCTAATTCACACAGTCCTCCAAAACCTCGGCGTGCAATCCTACCAAGAGCGCGTTCCCCTGCAGCTCCTCGACTTCGCCTACCGCTACACATCCTCAGTCCTCTCGGATTCCCTGCGCCTTTCCGCCGAAGGCTACACCGCGCAAGCGACGGAAAAGCGCAAAGCGGCGGCCGGCGATGACGGCAGCAATATCACTGTGACGGCTCTGCGACAGGCGATCCAGAGTCGGCAGGGGTATGCTTTCGAGACTGCGCTTCCGAAAGAGTTCATGCTGGAGCAGGCTGGGGAGCGAAATCGCGTTGCGCTGCCGAAGGTCGAGAGGGGGTATGGCGTGCAGCTGCCGGAGGAGAAGTACTGTCTTACTGGTGTTGGGTGGAGTTTACAAGAGGAGTGGGATTCAGAGGTGGAGGATGAGGAGCCTAAGGTCAACGGGACTACGAGTGCTGCTTTGCCGGCTGCGAGGGAAGAGGATGATGAGGATATGGGTGGTGTGGAGGAGGAAGGCGACGACGAGGGAGAGGGAAAGATGGAGGATATTTTTGGAGAAGGCCCGGCTGACGGGGAGGATGATGTGATGAAAGAGGACTAGACAAGGCGGGTCATCGGTGGACGACTGCGGATGGTTGCGTTTCTGTTGGTTTAGCGTCGGCGTTGGTTGGTCAGGTCTGCTTATACCCAAGCACGGATTTCCATTGCTTTGTGGGAGTTCCTTCGATCAAGAGCTCACAATCAGAGGTCCTTGGTTTAGTGTATGCTACGAGAGTATGATTATCTCGACGGATGGCAAGGCAAATTGTGGAATCAAACACTCCTTCAGCAATTTTGCACTCCCAATCGCCTAAGAAGGGTGAGCTGTTGATCGCCAATTAGAAGGCAAAGCCGGCTCTTTTTTGGTGAACTTTGTCTCTTATTGGGCATGAATGGAAAGTTGGAGCTTACACCACCACATTACTCATTGACGAGCAGCAAGAGATGAGAGAATCAAGTTGAAAACATGCTTAATGAGCAAACGGCGGCTGAAGCAAGTGGAGTGAATCCTCACGCTTGTCTCACTCCTTCTCAATCACCGGCCAGAGATAATCAGGCATATCAACCTTCGCCTCCGAAAAGCCCAACCAAGCACTCACACGCATCACCAAATCCACCAGCCCGGTCCCGATGACAACTCTCAAGACCACATTACGAATAGCAATCCCCCACCAGGTTTCTGGATTCGCCAACTGCATCGCAAACTGGACATCGCCAGCCTGCTGCTTCTGCACAAACGGCAACATGAGATCCTCGTACTGCTTTGCCGCAGTAGCGACATCCCCTGGATTCCGCAACAACTCCCCGGCCATTATCAGAGCACCAGTGATGGCCAGCGACGTCCCCTGACCAGGGATTGCATGGCCAGCGTCTCCTAGTAAAACGACGCGTCCGTCTTGCAACTTGGGCGAGCGCGTCTGCGCGAAAATCGAACAGTAAAAGTCATCACTCTCGTGCATTCCCTTTAGCATCTCCGGCGCCAGCCAGCCGGCGTCCGCGAACATCTCTTCCATGAGGTCCTTGTACGCCTTTTCGCCGGCGCGCAAGGCCTTGTCCAGTCGCTCTTTGGCAGCTTTGTTGGAAGCCCAATTAGCATTGATGAACATGCCCCTGGTACGTCCGGCCGGACTAGGATCTGGGCGTAGAACGAGACAGCGGCCCCCCGTTGCGTTGTGGCCTTTTGCCAGCAGAGAGCCGGCGAGCAGGTCGCGCTTGATGGTGAAGTAGGCGACGTGCACGCCCTCGCCAAAGACCTGCTCTGCGGGTTTGGCGCCCAGCATCGCGCCGCGGATCTTCGAGTAGTAGCCGTCTGCTCCCACTAGCAAGTCGAACGATTCGACCTTTTGGCTCTTCAGGAAGGTCACGGTGACTTGATCGTCGTCCTGCTCGTAGCTTTGCACTTGCTCGTCGTAAAGAATCTTCACACGGTCTAGGATGGGCGAGGTGAAGATGTTTGCCAGCTCGCCCCGGAAGATCTCGTATTCGGATGTCATGGATTGCATGTCTGTCCGCCCTGTGGCGTGCAGCGTCGCGATGGGGCTGCCGTCGCTTTGGACGAATTGCATGCCTTTCTCGTTGGTGCCGGCGGCGCGGATGGCGGGCTCGAGGCCGGCCCACTTGATGATGTCGACCGCATTCGATCGGATGTCTGGGTGTCTGTTGGTTAGATGGTTTCATTGGAGGAAACAAGGCAAGTTCATTGAGAGACGTACCAACACTGGCACCAGTCAAGCGAAGTGAGGGGGCACGTTCGACGATGGTTATGTTGGCTTTGGGGTATGCTCTCAGGAGGAAGTGGGCGAAGGAACTGCCGGCTATGCCTGATCCTGATATGAGGACTTTGGGACTTGACATGTTGAGGGTGGAGATGTGGGATGTTTCGAGTAGCACTGTGGAAGAGCCATGTATCTTACTGCTGGCAACTGCATGGCGAACCACAAAAGATGCATTCCTTTATATACGTGTGTTCCGTGTTGTGTGATGCAGATGCGAGAATGCGAAAGCCACAATCGCCTGGAATCCTTCGTCGCGACTATTGCTTGTTTCGACCAAGCTTCGTGCTTGTTCAAGCTCATTCGGCCGAGGGAGCGAGACGGTTGATTCGCTGGCTCGTCGGTCTTGAAAGCGAGCACCCGAGCATGATATGGACATCGAGACGAGAAGTGAGATCCATGTTCATCTCAACACCAAAGTTTACCTTGATAATTCGTGTCTGTCAGCTGGAAGTGTATTGTGTTGACTCACAGTAACCCCAACCCTAACCCTCATCGACACAGGCTCACTCGCTTGCCCTACAGACTTGGACTTTCGCGACACCATTCAGGCACAATAGATTGATCTGGACCATTGAACAGTCGGCACATCCAAGAACATACCTACGATCAAATGGCCTCCCTCGCACGACCGACCCTCAATCGTGCCGTCCACCTTCGCATAACACCCCGACCCTCAAACATCAGCGAGTCGCGCGAAATCCTCCGTCTGGTCTCACAGTTCGGCGAAGTCGAATATTACAAAAGCCTCAAATACGACACCCTTTCACACCCGAGCGCCAGTCTAGTCATATTCCGCGACGAGCAGGCCGCCGAGCAATGCCTCAAGCGAAGCCCTATTCGATTCCGCCTAGGACCTGCAGAAGCAGAATCAGACCTCGAAGATCGACCCGAGAACATACAGAACAGCTATGAACAAGAACAAGAAGAGCCTCAACAACAGCAACACACCACAACATCAACCACCCAAACAACAAGCACATCGTCCATCAAAGGCCCCCTCTCCGCCCCCTTCGGCATGTCCTCCTCGCAAACCCGCTCTCTGTCAACCAACTCCCTCCCCTCAGCGCCCCGCCCGCAACCCGCCCTCCCATTCCTCCAACCCGACGACGAACTCCCCCTCGACGACCTCTCAGTTTCCAAATCCCGCATCTTCCAACTACAAACCAACCGCGCCCGCGTGAATTTCCGCGACGCCATCGACCGCACTCAATACCATGGCCGCTTCGCGATCGACGGCAAGAGCTCTATCCAGCAGGATCTGGCAAGCAGAGTGCCTGCGCTAGGATTGAGTTGCTGGGAGTGGAGGAAGCCAAACAAGCCCGAGCGGATGGTGCTGAAAATGAGGACACGGGAAGCGAGGAAGAGTTTGAAGGAGATTTGGGAGGAGGGTAGGAGGCCTGAGGAGGAGGAAGAGGAGGCGAGCAGGCGTGAAGGGTTGGACAGACTTCTTGGAGGCTGGCCAGAGACGCGCGGATGAAAGAAAGCGGAGCGTGCTCTCGGCGGCGGGCTTTCTTGGATCGAGTCTTGCGACATTTGTACAAACTACGGTACTTTACTACTGGGACTGGAACAGCACACCAGATTTTATGTAACATCATCAACAACGACAACAACGACAACATCATCTAGACTATAGAGGACTTGTTCGATACAGCCACCGACCGACCAAAGCAGCACTTTCATGCCGAGCTACAGATCTCAGACGATAGCCAGTTCCTATAGACCACATCGATGCCAGTTGCCTTTGTGTCTGGACCGAGATGGCCGTCCATTGGGATGGGAATCTGCCATCACCGCCGCGATCATAAACGGAGTACAGCTATTTATGTACATGAAAATCGGTCGATTAGCTCAGTTGGTTAGAGCGTGGTGCTAATAACGCCAAGGTCGCGAGTTCGACCCTCGTATTGACCATCGAATTTCTCTTTTGCCTGATTGAGCTTGCTCTTTTGACCAGAAGCCGGTGTTTCCACAACATATGTTGCTGGGGGTTCTTCTTTTGGTCATCCGCTCGACTGGTGGAACCCTGTCTTGACTTTTCGGTGAGAACACCAATCGATCGATGGACCAAGCACGAAGATGGGGAAGCTGACCTTGCCATTTCGTCTGGTCTTGTTCTCGTCACGAACTGGGATAGTTGTTGGGGAATCGGATGAGGGTTGGTACAGGTATCTGTTCGACGCTGTACCTCAACTCGGTTAACAGGGTGTGCAGACCACAGCGTCCGATATGAAAGAAGAGCAATGAGACGATGTAGGCAAGATTTTCTTGTTTCGTATGTTGCGGGAACTCTGCGCGTAGTCCCGGACGGTCATCTTTATTTTCTTCATCAGCACATATGTACATTCGACCTGCCCGTCGTCGTGACGATGGAGCAGACGATATGGTTGAAGCTATCGACAATGCGAACAGAAACAAAAGAGAGTGAGATCCCAATATAAACATCAGCAACAGCACGCATGGTACGTGTGGCGATCAGTTAACTCCACCAGCGCCTTCGCTTTAACCCGTAAAATCCAAAATGAAAGAATGAAAGATCGGCTTTCGACAGCACACAGCCGTGCTCATGCAACCGAGTTCTTCTCGCCTCTGTGTCGACGGAAGCGAATGTCCTTTGCAATCGCCGCTGAGCCACGGGTGCGGCTGCGAGTGCGAGAGTCATACGCACGACGACACTCGAAATCTCGCTTTGCGATTGTACCACGACGGGATGATGGAGCCGAGTCTGAAGTCGCGCCGGCTGACGTGTAGCCTTCGTCGTCTACTTCTTCATCCGAAGCCATGTTCCGAGGTAGAGAATCTGGAGGCGCGATCACGGCGCATTGGTCTGAGGAAGAGACCATCCGCGAAACCAGTTCGGCGATGTCTTTTGCGTGGTGCTGCGAAGCGCACAGCATGCGCGTGTTGCTCTGACGTTGTGAGCGGCTGATGGGCGAGTATGAGCGTGCGGGCGTTGTGCGCGAGCGGCTGCTGCTGGTGATGCTGCAAGACTTGATTGTGCTGATGCTGCCGCTGTAGGTCGAGTCGTCGTCGGACAGGGGAGGTAGGGCCCAGGCGGAGTCGTCGTCGGTGGTGTTTGCATATGAGTCGCAGTTGTAGCTGATTCGGGCATCGGGGCGGATTCGCTGGCGGTCGAGGTCGGCTGCCAAGTCGGTGACCGAGTAGCCTTGTGGTGGTGGGAAGGCGGACATGGGAGAGCAGGGCGAGACTGATCGTGAGGGCTCGCGAGTTGTGGGTGAGGGTTCGCTGTCGGCGCAGGATGGCGAGCGCGAGAATGAGTCGAAGGTGAAGTTTTCGTCGAACATGGTGGCGGGTGTTGAGAGAGTGGTGCTCTCGTGGTGGAGAAGTGAGCAGTGGGTCGAGGTGTTGTGCTATAACATGAATGTGAAGGTGGGACTTGAATGGCGATAGTCAAAATGATAGTCGAGAGTGATAATCGCGATTGACAACGGGCCGACGCAGGAGCGTGGGTTTACTGGGTAATATAAGAGGGGAAAGGCAAAGACCGGCCTTAGACTCTCGCGACTCCAACACAAAGGCAAGGCTCGCAGGGCAAGGCTTAGGACGACGACGGAAGGACGGCGTGCAAGGTTGAGGAGATGTGGGCCGGAAGCTTGTCGGAAAGAGTAATGATTGGCGCGAGCTCGACGAGACAGGCAGAAGCCAGCCAAAACACGGTGGACTCTCAACTCAAGAGATCGCCACTCCGAGACAGTCGAGATTGAAGAGAATCAGGGGTGGCGTTGAAGAGGACCGGGAGGCATTATTGTGGTGTTCTCTACCTTGCACCGTTGGGGTTGTACAAGGCGCTCGTGGCTGTCCAACAGATGACAGGACATGGTGTTGCACTGCCAGGCCCTGCCGACGATGGCGTAGTAGTGTGGCCAGTAGCCCCGATCCCTGGTGATTTGGTGACAAGTTGTGCATGGCCGATTGCTTCGAGAACATGCGGAAACCTCGAATGCGCCCACTGCTCAGAACTACCGTCAACGCCCCCACGCCAGCCCAAGCCATATGACGCCCTCGTGCAGTCGCACCAACAAGAACATGGAACATTCTATTGTGCGCGAGTCTAGAAACGTTGACTAAGTATTGTCATCCTTCTTTTGCCATGGCTTGTCACGTTCCAATCTTCATGGCCACAAAGAAAGGGCTCACGCACCACGAACACAGAGATCAAACACTTGCACACGCACACCCGGCACTCAACAGTCGCGCAATCATTCCGCTGTCAAAAGGTGAATCGCGAAACAGATCTAGCCTTGCCTTCATGACTCGATTGTTCGCCCAAAACCTTCCGTCACACAGCCTTTGTCAACGCCCGAAAGTCTGCCCGTCTATTCATTTCATTGGCTCGATTGAAAGTAAGGCCGAAGATCGCCGTGTCTACCCTCCACCACTGCATGCCTGCATATCAATCGTTACGAACGGCTCACAGCTATCCGTCCGGGGGTCAGCTTCGAGACTTGGCTACGCGGGTGTCCACAAGTGTCGAGACTCTTGTCCAGCCTGCATATCCTGACAAGGTATGTGATCCTTTGGCCTGATGTTTCGATCTTACCAGGGTAATCATTAAATAGCTTGGTTCTTTATCGGATGCGTCTGTGTTGGCTGACAAAGTGTCGAATTCACATGGCCATACTGAAAACTACGCAGCAAAAGCCCGAAATGCCAGACCCGTGACCAGAATTGCGCATCTCTTCGATTACGCGATTTTCGATCGATTTCAAGAGACAAGTGGAGCTCCCACGCTCCATGATGCGGTAAATACTTCACACACGCCCACGGTGGGCTGATGATGCCATTACGAGTATATGTTTATCCACGGTTGAACAAGCCATATCGATGATTTACAACGATGGTAGCGGTAGCTCATCCACCATCACAAACGCGCACGAACCATTTTCTCCTTCGCCTGCAGCAATTCCTTCAATTCCGCTCCCTTGCCAATTCGCCAACTCACCGCATCGCCCCAGTCCGTATCAGCATCTACGGGACTCTTCCACTGCCACCGAGACAGGCTCTGCTCTCCACGCTCCAGCAACCCGGTGACCCACTTGCCGAACACAGGCATCATCTTGAAGCCATGTCCAGAATCGCCTGAAAGCACGACAACAGACTTGTCCGTCCCGGGCACGTAGTCAATGCAATACTCGGAGTCTGCGGTATCAGCGAACCAACAAAGCTTCTGGTCGACGAATGGCCTATCAGCCATCCATGGGAACGTCTCCCGAAGTAGCTGCCTCAGCTTTTTCTCATCTTCAGCAGGGATGTAGTCTTGTGGAGGCGGAAGGCGGTCGGTCGGTGGTAATGACACGCCATCAGATCCTGTGTTCGTGTACCCAGCACCGAGTGGACACAGCTTGAACAGACGTGTCTTGGGGTCAGGCTCGAAAAAGAAGCCCAGATCTCTCACGTTCGTCGTTGGAATGCCTCGCAGGAAGTTGCACTCCTCTTCACTCAGCTGCACGTGCGCCACAGACCAACACCGGCCAACGACGAACTTGCCCAGGTCAGGCAGCAGACTCGCACCGTGGGCTCCCAGTGCACAAATCACCAGGTCTGCTTGGTGTGTTTTGCCATCAGCGGTAGCGACGCCGGTACACTTCCGACCTTGGTACACCAGCTTCTCAACCTTTCCAGCTTCCTCGCCCAGGATGAAACGTACACCTCGACTGGCACAGTGCTCCCAAAGACCTTTGAGCGTGTCTGCGGAGTGTGCGTATCCGGCGAGGCGGTTGAAGTAGCCCTTGAAGCCGCTCAGAGGACCGGAATACTGCCATGTGTAGTCTTTGAAGTCCGCAGCACCAGAGAGTCGCTTGATCCCTGGTGCAAAGGTCGGGTCCGCCTGAACTGACAAAAGTGCTTTCTCTAGATGTTCGACCGCTTTGGCTGGCGCCCGACCGGTTGTGGCGACGACGTAGCCGGTCTGGTGGAAGTAAGGGCCGAATAAGGGCGTCTTCCAACCTTGAATTGCTTCCTGTGGTTGTGAGGTCAGCTAACATTGCCATCTTCAAAACTCTATGGAGATGGCTTGTCTCACCAATGCGAGCTTTGTATAAAAAGGGTCTTCGTACTCGGCGCGGACAATCTTGTTGAGATCCCACGCTGCTGAGTATGGCGATGGTATTTGTGCCGCTCTCTCGTACACAGTGATGTTGGTGTAACCGGATTCGATCATGTGCAAGGCCGTCGATAAGCCCCATGCTCCACCACCAACAACAATCACTGGAGAAGTCTTGGTAACCATGATATTCGATCCAATCTTTGGCTTTCAGATTACGGAGAATACGGTTATCGCGTATCGCTGAAGGCGCTGATGATGATAGGTGTTCATCGCATCTGCAGAGGACAATCTGACGATATCTATAGATCTGCCAGCAACGGGAAACACGGCAACTCGTTGCATGCATCATGTTCGGTATCAGAGCCGTCGTGTTATCGTCCCCGCATGCAAGTCAGCAGATATATGCACCGGATGCCATCCGACGCATCAAACGCTGGATAACATGCCCGCATCGGATGCCATCCGACCACCCACCGCGGGGTCCACCACTTTTATACCTTAACTGTCTATGCAACACTGCTCCTTACTCTGAATCGACAGACAAATCAACCATGAGACTCACAAGCACAGCAAGCCTTGGTGCAGTTCTTCGCAAAAATGTTGGTCGTACACACAGCAAGCTGCACATCGCTTCATCAACATACGGTGTTCGGAGCTTGACATCGGGTACTTATAGAGTACCGAAGGCGTTCAATGAGCCGAACGTATGCATATCTCCAAAGCTTCTCTCAATGACATCGCAAATCACTGACTTGCTCATAGCTGCATTTTGAGCCAAACTCGCCAGAACGCGAGCATCTGGCAAAGGCACTTGCAACACTCCGCTCTGAACTTCCCAAGCAAGTGCCGGCAGTTGGAGGCCGTAATGCAAAGGTCGACTCATCGCAGTCTCTCACGCCCACTCACATGCCAGCTGAGCATGCAAAGGCATTCTCGGAATATGGATCTGCTTCGGAAGCCGATGTCAAACGTTGCATCGAGACGGCACTGGCTGCCAAACAAGAATGGCAGGACATGCCTTTCACCGATCGAGCATCAATCTTCCTCCGCGCTGCAGAACTGGTGACTGGGAAGTATCGCTTCGAGCTTTTAGCTGCTACCATGCTAGGTCAGGGAAAGAATGCGTGGCAAGCCGAGATCGATGCCGCTGCTGAGTTGGCGGACTTCTTCCGATACAATGTCTCATTTGCTCAAGAGATCTACGACAAGCAACCGACTGTCAACTCGCATGGTCATCACGGACGGACAGACTGGAGACCACTCGAGGGTTTCGTATACGCGGTCTCGCCTTTCAACTTCACAGCCATTGGCGGCAACCTCATTTCAGCTCCAGCATTAATGGGTAACGTCGTGGTCTGGAAACCGGCTCCCATGACTGCATACGCCAGCCAGATCGTCCACAACATCCTGCTCGAAGCTGGTCTTCCAGAAGGTGTGATTCAACTGGTAAACGGCGACGCTCCCACAATCACCAAAGCCGTCTACGACCACCGCGAATTCTCCGCCCTAAGCTTCATCGGCTCCTCAGACGTCTTCCACCAACTCTATGCCAAAGCCGCCCAAGGCGTCGGCGAGAAGAAGTACCGCGACCTCCCACGCATGATCGGCGAGACATCCGGCAAGAACTTCCATCTCGTGCACCCATCTGCAGACGTCCCTGAAGCAGCGCGCCACACCATCCGCGCCGCCTACGAGTACGCCGGGCAAAAGTGTTCCGCCTGCTCCCGCATCTACCTCCCCGAAAGCCAAGCAGAGCTCTTCTTTTCTGAGATCAAGAAAGAACTAAAGCGCGTCAAAGTCGGCGCTCCCGAAGATTTCTCCGCTTTCACGGGTCCGGTGATCGATCAGAAGGCTTTCACGCGCGTCACAAAAGCCATCGATGAAGCCAACGCCGACTCTCGCCTTGAGACTGTCGTCGGTGGAACTTACGACGGTTCAGTCGGCTACTACATCAACCCAACCCTCTATTCTACAAGAGATCCGGCTCACCCCATCTTCGACACCGAGTTCTTCGGTCCCGTCCTCGCTGCCTACATCTACCCTGACGCCGAGTTCACACAAGTACTAGACCAGGTCGACCGTCAAGGTGGCGGTTTCGCTTTGACGGGTAACATCTTTTCCAACGACCAGAAAGCTATCCGACAAGCTGAGAACAAGCTGAGGTACGCTGCGGGCAATTTCTACATCAACTGCAAGATTACGGCGGCAGTCATTGGTCAGCAGAGCTTTGGTGGAAGTCGGGCGAGTGGGACTTGTGATAAGGCGGGCAGTGCGAGTTTGTTGCAGAGGTTTACGGCGCCGAGGACGCTGAAGGAGGAGTACAACAAGATGGGCGATGTGCTCTATCCTAGCAACTTTTGAGTGGTGGACGTAAGGTGTAAATGGGAATTGGTGTGTTGATTGAGATGATAAACGGTGATAACGATTTCGACAAATCAAAGGTACATTTAACAAAGTCCCAAGGATTCAACAGCATCGTGCAAGCCCCCTCTCAGGCATCTCCACGCCCTCACATGCTGCCTTTGAAAACATCTCCAAGCCTGGGGGAACTCCTGCCCGTCAATCTTTATCAGCAAATGGCCCTTCTCCATCCAAACTGTCAGGGCACCAACAGGAAGAACCCACAATGAACCGTCGACTGCAAGCAGAGGGAACCAACCTCGTCGGCCGCGTCAAAGCCCGGTCAAAGATCGGCCAAAATCTTCAGGTAATCGCCGTAAAAAGCGTCTACCATCTTTCTCAGGTGAGGCAGGCCTTCGTGCGGATCCTCCCTGTCCTCCGGCAGTGCTGTGCGGAGCTGCTCCAGATCAACCAGGCGGTAGTGTTCGTGGACTTGGGTGGCCATGTAGGCCTGGACTGTGTTGTTGGTGAAGAAGCGGTGTTGCTCTTCTTTCGTGCTTCCGAGGACCCCGAGGACGCGCATTTTGTCCATGTAGTCGGGCACCCACTCGGCGTAGTAGTGCTCAAAGGGTTCGTTGGTGGTGGAGTCTGCCATCTTGAGTTGTATGAGGAGAGTTGTATGAGGGGGATGTTGTGTTTGAGTTTGAAGTTGTTTGGACAAGATGAGCTTTTAATTGTGAGGATCGAGTCCCTTACGTTGATTACATACCGCTGTTGTTCCCTCTTCCTTCCTTCCTTCCTTCCTCTAGGACTTCGGCGACGTGGCAGTACATGATCATTGAATTAGATAGGTTTGATGCGCTTGCAGTATGTATAGTTGAAGCTCTTAAGCAGCGGTGTGACATCAGATGAGGTGGGCATCGGCAATCTGCTGATTAGGCAAATGCACATGTTGCAATCGTATGTTCAACGAGACGTTATTTCCCGCATATGGCTTATAGAAGAGCAGCGGTAGTAAGCTGGCACATCGACTGATGAATGTTGTGGGCTGCTTTGTGCCAGCACGAGCTGTATCGCAATGTCATCAATGTTGCAGTCTGCCTGCCGATGTTCGATCTTCACAATGAGATTTTGTTCTCTTTCTAGTCAGGACGGCCAGGTACAGAGGGTCAGATATCCCTGGGGTTGACAGAAAGCTGGAACGTAGAGTCGGATAAGTTATTAGACCTATCTGACGTCTCATGAATCTTATCAAGACATCGTTAGTCAGTCTCAAAAGTCAAACCTAGGCGTATTAGCCGATTCTCAGAAGATCAAGCCATCCGAGCTGACAGGTGGAAGGACGTGGCGCTGTTTCCATGAACGGCTCACTCTGGCAAGTACACTAGGTGGTAATCGGTCGAAGTGTGTCATGGAAGAGCACTGGGTGGTGCTTCCTTCGATTTGGCCAAGACAAATTCCTAGACCAGACCAGCCACCGAATTGACAGACTTCGAACTTCACGGGTCCTCGTCTTCGTCTTCCCGACATCACTGAACCGAGATGCCCGTTCCCCCAGTCATGGTTCATACTTGACGCAAAACCTTTGATGTAGCTTCGTCAGTAAGACGATAACATTCCGTCAGACTGACCCGGAGCCTACACATCTGGCCATTGAGACCAGCTCGGATGTGCTTCCGTGGTATGTCTGCTAACCGTCGTACGCACCCCGCCCTTATCGACCTCCGGCCATCAAACCGATAACCCGACAGACCAGTACCAGCAGCTCTCCTAGTCCGACCTTCCCTCTTGGGACGCACGTTACACGGCATCGTACCGCTTTTCTCAAAACAGCAAAAGTTTGAGGCTTCGTACCAGCTATCGTCAACCTCGACGTGTCCCGGCCGGGGTCGCGAGCATGCGTTGTTGCTTTAACAGATCCGATGTGATCGGTTCGGTCGGAATGGGAGATTGTAATGCAAGCTCTGTGATATGGTCTACAAGAAGCTCTGCTGCCTGAAGGGCGGTCGATAGTGGTATCTCAGCTGCTGTATCGACATAGTCGCTAGACATTCGTATCGAGGGACTCTTGTTCATCTACCAAGATTTCAACACCAAGGAGTCCTGTCTGATCAGCCGAAACGATGCTCAAGTCCACCACGACCACCAGCATAAGGCTACATAGCCGTCCTTTACTATACTCCAGACTCGCACAAACCACATCGTTTCACACTTCCAGTGTGTTGAAGAGGCCTCTAGCCGAAACCACTGCCATCCACCGCAAAAGTCTCGAAAGTCAAGACCAAGTACAGCCAAGCCAACAGTCTCTTTCGCGGCTACCCACAGCGAACCTCTTGAGGAACCTTGTCCTCGGCGCATGGTTTACCTCACCACTCTTGTTCAAGCCCGGTCTTTCCATCATGCGAACCATTGCAAACTCACGATCTGCAATCCTCAACCCGGACTCAAATCCGCTGATCAGAGCTATTGTCAAGCCGTTCATCTACAACCACTTCTGCGCGGGTACCAATAAGAAAGAAATCGACGGGACCAAAGCAGAAGCCAAACGTATTGGTTTCTCCGGGATCATACTCTGCTACGGCAAGGAGACTGGAGTCGCTGATCTCAACTCCTCCCGAGGTGGAGCTGAGAGATTGACGGCTGAAGTTGCTCGGTGGCGAGATGGAAACCTAGAAACTCTCGATATGATTGGAAGGGGAGACTGGTTGGGCATGAAGTGAGTCCTCTCGTGGCTGCGATCTGCAAGATAAGAAGATGCTAACTCTCACATCCAGATTCACCGGCGCCGGAGCTCAAGTAACACAAGCTATGATGCGCAACGAAGAGCCCCCATCAGCCTTCATAGAGGCCATGGACCGAATCTGCGAGAAAGCCAAAGCACAAGGCGTCCGCATCTGGGTCGACTCAGAGCAACAATCGGTACAAGCCAGCATCGACCGCTGGACAATCCCACTTATGCGGAAATACAACGCAAAAAACACAGACACGCCGTTGATCTACAACACCCTGCAAGCCTACCTCAAACAATCCCGCTCCAAACTCAAAGCCCAGATCGCCGCCGCCCAGCAAGAAGGTTGGACACTAGCCATCAAACTCGTCCGCGGCGCCTACATCGACTCGGACCCACGGGAAGTGATCCACGACACGAAAGAAGACACGGACAACTCGTACAACAGCATTGTCCACGACCTTCTCTCTGGTAGCCCAGAACTAGGCTTCTCATCATCCCCTTCTTCAATCCACAACTCCACACCGAAAATCCACCTCTTCCTCGCAGGTCACAACCCAACCTCCGTCAACGCCGCCATAGACCTAATGCAAACCCTCTCCGCGGCCGGGAAATTAAAGACCAAACCCGAATTCGGCCAATTGCAAGGAATGGCCGACGAGCTGGGCTGCAGCGTTTTGCAGCGCGCCGACGAAATGCGAGCGAGTGACGGGAAGAAAGGATCGACATCGGCTGCTGTTCCCTTGGTTTACAAATGTCTGACTTGGGGCTCGGTGCAGGAGTGCATGCAGTACTTGCTGCGCAGGGCAGTTGAGAATTCGGGCGGGACGGCGAGGATGAAGGATGGGTATGCTGCTTATGTGGCGGAGTTGAGGAGGAGGGTTGGTGTTGCTGTTGGGTTGAAGGGTTGAAGTCTTGTTGATGTTCGGGGTTGATTTGAAGGGGCTTGGAGGTTGAAGATCCACTGGGCTGATTGACTGATTGATTGACTTATGACTCGAATGACTGGTTCTGATGATTGGGGTTCCTGGTGTTTTTAAGTAGTCTGCTTTGCTTTTTCAATTTATACTTACACCAATCCCATATTATGATCCACTGATAAACATTTATTTTTGATATGGTCAAATTTATCTTGAGATGATAGACCAGTACGCAAATACCGCTTATCACGAGACAGGGTGCGACGGTTCGCTCCGCGGTTCATACTTGGTGCAGTGGGTAGGTAAGTGGATGCTATGGTCATCAGATATTGTGCATTACTACAGAGAATATACAGCTACAACAACGAAGCATCCAATCCCTCGAAAGCACCATCATCAGCATACCACTGGAAAGCATCCAAATTCAGCGAATCCGCCGCCCTCATCAGCTGCTCTCCATCAATCATACCGTCGTCAAAGTACCACTCCTGAAGAGGAGCATTGCGACCAGCAGCAGCAGAGAACCCAGTCGAGTCATAGATCCCCCCTCCAGTACCCGTAGTAGTAGATTCACTATTACTGTTACTGCCTGGCCCGGCACCGGCATCGTAGACTCCCACTGAATTTGAAGCGCCCGAAGATGCCAGTTCGCGCAAGTGGTGCTCGAGGAGTTCGAGCTCTTCTTTGTAGAAGCTTGCAACGCGGTTGCCGCGGGCGACCATTTCGGAGAGGATCGCGTAGGCGATGTTACGGAGTTCGTCGACATTGCGGAGGAGAGATGGATCGACTGCGTGGGCTACTAAGAGGACTACGGCGGCTGACCACGTCGACTCAAGGTCGAAGGGGACTAAGCCCTCTTTTAGGTTTCTTGTTAGCTGACGTTGTTGAGTGAGGAGGGTAGTCGGTACTTACCAAGAAGAGATTGAGATTGTAGGACTTCTAGCGTTCGCATGATTTGTTGTGCGGCTCCAAGGCAGATACGGACAAGAGACCGCGCTCCGCCTGAAGATGGAATATGTATCGGGCGTGGAGAAGCGAGTTTTCGCTGCCAGAAGTGGAAGAGCAAGGGTCGTGTCGCTAGTATGATGCACTGAGGTTATAAATGTTAGCAGAGGGAAACTTGAGGGCCATAGGTTGCTGACCGACTCACCTGATGTTGGAACAAAAGGAGGTACGCAGATAGCCGCGATATACTGCTGTTGCCAAGGTGGATCCGGAAGCTGGCTACTCGATCATCGTGAATACTGGCCAGATTACTGAGTGCATCTTTGATGCTGTGCAAGAATTTGCTGGGCTCTCGGCCCTCTCGACCATAGATTGCTGGCCGACTGCATCAGTATCGTTCACATCATAGGACTGTGTGCCGTATAACTTACTCTGAAGAATCGAAGACGTCGCCCTGGCCAGCTTGATGTGTATGCCCAAAGCCAAAGACTTTGTGGAAGAAGTGGCGAACTCAGGTAGTTGTGCAGTGACATCGTGTTCGGATAGCGACTGCGGTACACCCATAAGAGCAGACATGTGTGAGTCCAAGATGTAGATGGTCCACCAAATCTCACGACACCGCTCTCGCATTGGGTCGGCCAGATTCCGATTGCGCATGTCTGTGTGCATGCCTTCGACTAGAGCTGTGCGTAATGCTCGTCCAATCTTGAAGGCTATTAGTATAGGCGAGGGAATTAACACTGAGTTTTGGAAAGCGCTTACCTGGTTGTACGCCGCTTTACGCTTGTCAAGACATTGGAGATACAAGGCTGCACAGCAGAGAATCTCCATGGTTTGTATCGGTTCTGAACCCATGAGGCCAATGTCGGGTAAGGTTCGCATCCCTTCGACGAAGAGCTCTGAACCCGGCGGTTTGGTACCGTTAGTGAAGACCACAACCAGAGCCTTCCCCAAGGCCAACACGAGAAGGTAATGTGAATACCACAGTGCGCCGACTGGCTCTTTTGGGTGGCCATTGCTGTGGAATTTGGCGAAGGATTGCATGAATGTTTCCTCGTCGAAGAGATGAAACAACTGGCCGCATCTGAACTTCACTGTGTTGATAAGGAACAAGGCAAAGTCTGATGTTGGCAGTATTACTCTTGCTTCGGCCGTATTACCACCTTGCCAGTCAATCTCATAAGCCTGTCCTTCGAACAGCAGACGTCCGGGAGGCGGAGCGAGACCAAATAAGTTCTCATGAACCATCACCAGCACTCGTCTTCCGAAAGACCAATTGGAAGATGTCCCGAGATATGCTATATATTGAAAGTCAGCGTATGAGTACCGAAATGCCGAATCATTGATACATACACTGCTGGCCGAACTCATCCACTGTGAACGCGGGCGGCCCATTCACAAGAGGGTTCGTAAAATGCTGATCACCAGTGGTGCTCCTGTTGCAACTATCGTGTTCAGTCTCGGCAACTAGATCTATGCCCAGACGGGCTGGGTCGTCTGCACTCGAGGGTCCTGCATCAGGAAGAAGCTCATCTTGATCGCCAGACACTGCATTGGCTTCATCTTCTGTTGGACTGTTGTTTTCGAATGAAGGAAGAACATCCCCAACCTCGGTCAGAGATGGGCGGGCATCATTCGTGTGTGCAAGGTTGGATTGAGACTCGTCTGGAGGCGTGCGAATGTCGCCGCTGTTGGATAGCTGTCGGGCACCCCTTTGGAGTTGAGCCAGTTGCCTGTATGATATTGCCTAGTAAGCAATGCGAATGTTAATCGATCGTGTGCATCTGGCGGCTCCAACTGACTCTCGGGTGACGAGGATCTTTTGATTCTGCTCGTCGAAGTTGCACAAGAGTCGTCTCTTCTGGCAAGCGTCACAGGGCTCTTTGCCTGAACACTTGATCTTTTGACGTCGGCAACGCTCGCAACTGTCAACGAAATGGTTAGTGTTACTGAGTTTTTGCCTCACACGGTACAACAAGACAAGACGACTTACGCGTTGGAAACCCGTCCACTGCCTCGCTTCCGCACGCCACTGCTGGTTCGACGGTGGCTCAGCGCCGGAGAGGTCGAGTTTGGCATTACGCCTTGCACAGACTTGACCGGAGTGCGGGACCGATGCCTCGTGTGTGCATTTGCCTGCAAGTGGTGTGTGGTGAAGCCGACATGCTGGAGATCTTGCCGGATGATGTTCCGAACAGTGGAATCTCGACCCCGCTTTCCCAGCCCCAGTCGGACAGCTCGAAGATGGTGAGATATACGGTACCAAGATTAGATGAGACCAACGATCATCGATGGTGAGCTTATCAGGTATCAGGCCAAAGGCAGCAACAATTGGTATCATCCAGTAAGCGAGCTGCTTGCCTGATCGTGATACATGCCAACAGTCGTCACCACGGCCCTGTCGAAGAGCCAGCAACACTACTCCCCGGCACTCTTACCGGCCCATAGCCGTCCTGAGCAACTCGTTGAGCCCATCTCCTCTTACGCTCAAAATCGCCCTCTCGATCTCTCCCCGGAGACGCACCACTGCGATGACTTCGCATTCTTCCGAGTCTGCTTCTTTGCCTGCTGACGTGGCTATCGGCTTGGGACCCGCTCCTCACTCGACTGCTGTGTCGTCCCTGCACCATCTCCTGGTCTGTACGTCCGCGACTCAAGCTCCTGCTCCCACTCCTGTTCTTGACTGCCCGTTTGTCGTTCCGGTATAATCTCGCGACCTCCGCATCGCTGAGCCCTCCGTTGAGCACGTTCTTCGACGTGATCATGCTCTTCGGTCCACCAGGATATTTACCTTTTCTGACCTACGCGTGAGAACAAATGAAACATGTCAGCATTTAGTTACATGTACGCAGTGACAAATCGCGTCGTGCCGCGCCAGGATTTCAGGGCATGAGATAGAAGGGACTTACCCTCCTCCTCCGCGAGAAATATACCCAGCTGACATAGAAGCCGTGGATATGGCTAGGAATGACGGCTAGCAGGAAGAACAAGCAGTTCAGCGCCGTGTCCATACCCATGCCTGTCAGCATCGCGACTGCCAGTGGTGGGAAGAAGATGTTGACCGTCATGATCAAGATGCGGTAGGGTATGTTACGCATTGTCGCGAAGACTGTGTGTATGTATGTCGGTGTGATGTGGTGTAAGATTATTGGTGTGCGAATAGTAGTGTCCTCTCCAGATGATGTTCCTCTCTCTTTTCTCGAATGGCCTGTCCTGATGTCCTCGTCTCTGAGTCCTCGTAGCTCTTTCTCTCAGCTTCCCAAACACCGCAAGTCGCAACAACTTTCAGGCGTTTCCCGTGGATTTCGCTCGTAAAGTCACCGGATGACCTGGCCGTCTCGTCCTGGAGAGAGGCGGTAAAGGCGTAATTCGTGTCGTGATAAATCACTGAAGCAAAGGAACACGCCTGGAGACACGGAGCGCTGAAAAAGCGATGAACGAAAACCACCTTCGGTAATAATAACAAGGGTGAGAAGTATGCAGATAGCGAAACGGTAGGCGCAACACCTCACCGCTTCTACCAGAATGAAGCTAAAGTACCTACACGAACTTTCGTGTGGAAGAGTGATGGTCGTTGGAGATGGATATGTCGCTCTCTCTCTCGTGGGAAATGGCAGAACCTCCAGCAGTAGGAGTGCTATCCCAACCCACAGCAGGAAATCTTGTTTTCGCTGCGACTGTATGTAGGTGTGCGCTGCATGCACGCGCGCCGCATGCACAGGATTCGCAGGGGCTTCCGGCCTAATGTACCAAGGATGATGTCAGGGATGCTTATGTGGTCCATGTCGCCCGTTATCCATGTGGAGATCGGCACGGTTTGCAGGGCTCTTGTGGCCCATTGTGGACTTGTTGTGTGGCGGCTGAGGCGCCATGTGCGTTTTGGAGTCCGAGGAATCAAAGGGAGATAGTGATGGACTGATGGCGAATATTCCGTTGTTGCTGTTGCTGTATGTATGTGTTCTGAGTGTTACACTCCAGATCCGATACGCTTGTCATGTCGGCAGCTTCACAGCGTCGTGCGTTCGGCCAGCCGGGTCGAGCCTTCTCCATGTTTTGTGAGCGTTTCCCGTTTCTTTACAAATAATAGGTGCATCTCCAGGTATCTCGGCTCTGACCGACAATTGAAGATCCAGAATTGTACCACTGTATCATCCACACTCGTATACTGTAGACCCCTAGACCACGGGGTCACCTGTCTGAAGGGTGGATTACCTGGTAGTGAATCCCTGGCCAACTCTTGTCTGTCCAACTTACCTTATTCAAGCAGGAGCATGTCGAGGACGACGCTGACTTAGTGACATGCGAGAGCCTATAGGAGAATCGGGATCATGCGTCGTGACGAGCTTATAAATCCAATGTTAACACGATCTCGGCATCGCATACACTGCCGAGCGACTGCAGTGTCGCAGAAGCTCTTTCATACTTTCATGTCTGTGCCATGTGGCATGCTTTGATTCAGACTTGCTGCTGTTCGGCGGAGCTTTTTGCTTGGCTGGTCAATATTGTGGACTCTTTGCAAAAGCACAATCAAGCCCATGACCATACGATTTATGCTCGACATCGTGCTGGTGATGCATTATTTTATTGGCAATGTTCCCGTCGGCATCTCGGTTCCTCGGTTAGGAGATTGCTATTCGACGCATGTTCTCCCATGTGATCCTCAAGTTCAACGTCCATCACGATGGAGTTCCTAAAGTGATCCTCAGAGTTCCTGTAGCCCGTACTAACCCCTGCAAGTTCGACGGCTCGCTCTGCGGCTAATCCTATCACAAATACTTGGAGCGAGGAGGAGGTGCGTATGTAGCTCGGTGCTGCACTCCCTGTCGAGCATGTCCGCGTGCCTCCCACGCATCCCTCTCGCGTGGTTATCGCCATCTGGTGCCAGGGTCAACGAACCAGGCCGAAAGGCGTAGTCTGCTCGTCTGGTGCTTGGAGCGATGCAAAGTAGCTTCGCACAATACTCGGCGATACCTGCATCCTTCCCTGCATACTCCCCTGTCCATTGGGCGCAGGACAATTAGTTTGATCCTTCTGCACCGTGTTGCGGATCCAGGCTTGAAGACGCCCACTTCAACCACGGTAGGCCGCCCACCGGCCGAGCATTGCGTTTCGAAACGCGGCAGGCGACAGGAAGGGAGACAGTGAAGACGATGATTACTGTGCTGTGGATGTTCAGGCCGGCCATGAAGATGATGATAGCATTGGCATCAGCATTACCACATCAAGAGAGGTGTCGTGCATAAAGTGTAACGGTAACAGTACAGTATACAGACAAGCCGGCTACGAGGCCGGCGAGTCTCCTTTTCAGGGTCAAGTTCGTTCCAGTCTTGTCTCGCCTCGGTTGTAGAGCCCCACCACCCCAGCTCATAGCCCCGCTATCCACGACGGTGCTTTGTGTTGCTTCCGCCACCAAACAGACCACCATCGACACACCACAAACGAGTAGTAGTAGCAGTCATGGAGTGGTCCCGTCGTAAGCCTAGCATAGCGTGCAGCGACGTCTGGGCCCTGCTTATTTAAACGTACATCCTCTCGCTGCCCGCCTCAGAAGGCTTCTCCTCCTCCTTCACTTACTGCAATACCCATCCCATATACCCCCCACCTACACAAACATCACACTCACCATGTCTATCAAGTGGGATTCCTTCCAGAACATCGTCGCCGGTAAGCCGCGCGACGCCGAGGCCAAGCACCACGGCATCAACCCCGTCACCGGCGAGGAGCTCTGGCCTGTGCCCATTGCCAACCAGCAGGATGTCGACGACGCCGTCGAGGCTGCCACCAAGGCCTACGAGACCTTCCGCTTCGTGCCCGTCGAGAAGCGCAAGGAGCTGCTCATGAAGCTCTGCGACCTCTGGGTCGAGAACGCCGAGGAGATGACCAACCTCCTCTGCAAGGAGACTGGCAAGCCTGTATGTTACACCACCCATTGGTTTCCCTGCAACAACCCAAATCATATACTGACATATAATAGCGCCAATTCGCTTCCATGGAAGTCAACATGGTCCCCGCCTTCTTCAAGCACTTCACCTCCCTCGACCTTCCCGAGGAGCGCATTGAGGACGAGGAGAAGATCCTCACCACCCGTTACACTCCCCTCGGTGTCGTTGGTGCCATCTGCCCCTGGTAAGTGAAAGAAGGTGCTTTTGTATATTCTCAAGCAACACTCATACTGACTTGCGATCCAGGAACTTCCCTCTTGTCCTCTCCATGGGCAAGGTCGTCCCGGCCCTGCTGACTGGTAACACCATCATCGTCAAGCCCAGCCCTTTCACTCCCTACACCGCCCTCAAGGCCATTGAGCTCGCCCAGTCCGTCTTCGAGCCCGGTGTCGTCCAGGCTCTTGGTGGCGACGATAAGCTCGGCCCCATGATGACCGCTCACCCCGGTATCGCCAAGATCTCCTTCACCGGTTCCATCGCCACCGGCAAGAAGATCATGGCCGCCTGCGCCAACACCCTCAAGCGCTGCACCCTCGAGCTCGGCGGCAACGACGCCTCCATCATCCTCCCCGACGTCGATATCAAGAAGACCGCCCCTCAGGTTGTCATGGGTGCCTTCCAGAACTCCGGCCAGGTCTGCGTCGCCACCAAGCGTATCTACATCCACGAGAGCATCTACAAGGAGTTCCTCGAGGAGATGGTCAACTTCACCAAGACCATCCAGGTTGGCGACTCTGAGTCCGGCTCCCTGCTCGGCCCTGTCCAGAACAAGATGCAGTACGAGAAGGTCAAGGAGTTCTTCGAGGACACCAAGAAGAACGGCTACAAGTTCGCCATCGGCGAGGACACCCCCGCCGAGGGCAAGGGTTACTTCATTAAGCCCACCATCATTGACAACCCTCCCAACGATAGCCGTATCATCGCTGAGGAGCCCTTCGGCCCCATCGTGCCCACCCAGCCCTGGTCCGACGAGGAGGAGGTCATCAAGCGCGCCAACAACACTCAGACCGGCCTCGGTGCCTGTGTCTGGGGCAAGGACGTCGCCCACGCCGAGAAGATCGCCAAGCGCCTCGAGGCCGGCTCCGTCTTCGTCAACTCCTTCGAGAAGCCCACTCCTCAGGCCATCTTCGGTGGTCACAAGCAGAGCGGTATCGGTGGCGAGTGGGGCACTGAGGGCATCAAGGCCTACTGCAACCCTCACGTCATCCACCTTTACAAGTAAGTCTTGTCGTCGAAATAGAATGCCTTTTTTGATGAACATGGGCGTTTTTGTTTTGGCTTAGACTGCTAGGCGGAGGAAGGCAAGGGGACATGTGGTGGTTTGTCACGAATTTACGACATATTAGTTGAGAAGAGGCGGGATAGCCGAACAACCCAAAAAAAGATTAATATTCCCCCATTATATCCGTCTTGCTTCTTTGACTACCGTTTGATGTCGATTTCTGCGATTTGGAACAGTGCCTGACCAATTGTTTTGCTCGAAATAGGCAGCCTTCTTCCCCTAAGCTATGATGCCTGATTGGCGAAGTTGTTTGATAGAACAAAAAGCACATATTGAATCGTCTTTTGGTAATTTCAGGGGCTCATATGGTTCATGTAGGTGTGTTGAATGCTTCTATGACGGATACATTCGAAAGTGCCACGGCGGAATGATTATTATCACCTTGTAAATGCCGAGTATGCACAATATGTCGTTACCACACAAACGGTTCGATAGACCAGCAACGACGGACATTGCTCCGATCGGCAGGAAAGCTGTGCGATCAATTTGCATTCTCCGATACCACTCACCCTACGGGGCGAGAAAGTGAATCATACAACCCAACATCATCCATCGGTCCCAGACAAAGGTGTCAACGAGGGCTCCGCGATGTGCGTTGCACCTGGCACCGAGACCTGATTCCCATCAGCCTCTTCTGTCGTCTTGGCCGGGTGTCGTCGACGTCGGGCTCGGCAATGTTTCCCATCACAAAACCGCTACAATTTGCATCCCAAATCACCTGAGTCCTTGTGGAAGACCTGGTCTTCCGTGAAGTTGAAAGTCCGATTGGGCGCGACGGAACCTATTTGAGGGAAGAGTCAGTGGTTGTAAAAGGTAGTGAGGATCAAGACATCAAGGTTGATGGTGTGACGGGACTTGGTGAGTATGAGGGAAGAAACATACCATCTTCAGGACATTTCCAGTCCTTGAGCAGCGTGACTACAACCTTTAGCGTGTCCGCGTCTTGTATCATTTCTACCAAACCGGGGACTTCGTAGAAATACCGATCTTCCCCGTTCTCATCTTTCCCAGCCTTCTCTTTATTGAAAGACTTCGACATGCCAGGCAGATCAACGAAAGCGACCGGGTACTGGACCAGACCTTGGAGGACGTTACCATCGCTATCCTTCGAGGGTCCATGAGCACGGTGGATATCTGGACGTGTTGTCCGGTAGACTTCGAAGTGGATGCGGGGGTCGAAACTGGCGTTGATGTCGAAGTACATCAGAAATTGAGAGGCCTCGATCTCGTCCCGTGCGCCGATTTTCATCAGCGGTAGCAGCCGATCCTTGACCACCAACTACTTCTTACCCCATTGATATTGTTCAGGCCGTGGTCTTTGGTTGGCCAGTGGTCGTTTTCGTTTCCGCTGTTGCGGGTAGTCCTCCCTTTTCCTCTTCTTCTGAGGCGTGGCAAAGTCGGTGTGAAGACAGCGGTAGAAAGTTTCACACTGTGAGGTGTAGAATGTTACATTCTCCATCGAAGGCGTGGCCCCCTCAAAAGTGTAATGGAGCAGTGCTCCATGAGAACACGGATGCTGAACCTTCATGTCTAAGGTGGTGACTTTGTGATGGAACAGCCTCTTTTTCAGACGCCAGCGGAAACAGCTACTGGTTGAACCCTTTCTAGTGAAGACGGCTTTACGGCACTGCAAGAAGAACGTAAGCTGTTGCCAATCGATTGGAGATCGGTTGTCTTACATTCGGAGCTGCGGCTATGGCTTCGTCGAGAAGCTGCTCGTTTTTCCGGATCCAGTCATCGTGCCATTCCAAAACCTCCTCACTGACATGGGTTAGCGATCGAACGGAATACCCAGAGACCATAGATACCTTTGAAACTCGATCTGGAATGGAGCCGTGTTCATTTTGTCCGAGGTAGGGATGCCCTCGATGGTGATGTTCCAAGGGGAGCTATCTTCTGGATCGAACAGGGTTTTGATTCGTTCAACATGTTGAAACACTTGTTGCTGGCAATCCTCTCGAGTGATGTTCAGCGTGTCGCAGAAGCCCTGTATGTCACCTTGCTGGAAGACGGCATCATGGTTCAAGAAGGAAGTCCAGCAGCCGCCATTGACGGCAAAAGAGCCACAGGCGTTTCCTGTGTAGTTTGGTCAGCAATGAACAAGTAAGTTGCGGATATTTTGGCCCACCTCTCGAGGGCCCGACCCGCTCAAGCGTCATCCGAGTCGAGTTGGAGGGTGCATCACGGAATCTGACGACTGCAACGTCCTGGGAAGGTCAGTCTCGAATCTGTTGAGTGGCGACACGTTCTTCACATACCGTGGTTCCGGTACCCACGTCCATGAATAATACTAGTTGGTTGTTCTAGAATCACACGTTAATGGAGAGCTGTCGATTATTTATCAATGCCCATCTTACTTCGAGTTGCCTCTGAGACTGTTCTTTGCGCAACACACTGCGGTTCTTCGCGCAAGTTGCAATATAGGAGTCCAGCGTTGATAGCAGAAGTGCTCATGATGCCTCTGGCTTCATTATCCCACATTGCGGGAACGGCGATTTGAACCTCCTAGTCGAAAAGTCAGAATTAGCATATCATCTTCTGAATGACTACGTTGGGGTTCCAGTATAAAACTTACCCAAGGCAGGATACCCCACTTGGGGCGACGAGAGAGGTTGTTCGAATGACTTGCTTCGCATCATTCGAGCGTTTTGGCTTTGATCAGCCGCAGATGCTCAGTGATGAGGCTTTGCACATCCCCTCTGACAGAGCGTCTGTCGTCGAGGGAGCCCAAAGCCTTTATCGTTTGTTGATCGAAATTGTATCGAGTGATTATGGAATCTTGTTCCGATTGGTGGGTTTCAAAAGTGGGTTGCAACTGTGCCGCAAGATGGGAGAGATAGTCAGGATTGGGTGAAAACGCGGCTTGATATGCCACGCGCGATAGATTGTTAGAAACAAGAATAGTATTGCAAAGCGCAAAGAGAAAACCGCAAACGCGACCAGCATGTCTCATGTTCGCCGCGCATGCGTGCAGAGGTCTTGACAGTAATGAGACCACTATGGCAGGAGCCGCAGCAACTTTGACAATGAAACATCATTTGCTCAGAGTACTCTAGTCATGCATATGGGATAATCAAAGCAAAGCCGCCAAAGCGTTCAAGGTCGTCGTTCCTAAGTAAGGTTGTCAAGTTGACAAGTGTTGGAGTCTCTGGCAATAAGGAGGCCTATTGCATAGAAGCGAGCGCATGTACCCGTCTAACCGGATATCTGCAGAATGGGCGGACATCTTCCGTCTTGGTCTCCAGAATGTAACAAGGGCGACCAGCGGTCTTGCGATATATTGTCCATATAGGTAATTGGACACTAAAGGATCGTAGAGTATCTGTCCATACACTGAGGTGCTACGTGCTTGGATCCAAAGTACGCCTCCTTGTTGCTCGGATACCAGTCACCAGCCTCCTGCCGTCTCTGTGACAAACAAAGCATGGGTGTGTTTGTTACAGGGGAGCTATGGCATTGGTGCGCGCATATGTATCTCCCCTGATCTAGGTGAAGGGTGCGTGCGCCACGTACCATAGGACCGTCACTCTTAGGACAGCACACCGCCAGAATATGGCAAGGTCGTAAGGTCGCATCTTTCTCTTGCAGTCGAAGAACTCAACCCTTCGGAGCACACTCTACACCACTGGCAAAGTTTCTCAATGGAACATGGCGCTGAAGAAGTAGCGCAGGCTCAGATCTCAGATCGGCAACGTGCTATACGAAGAATTCTGCAGGCGGTTGACGAGGCCGAAGGCGATGTGATCTCAGTTGTTGCGCAGAACAAGGCTCTCAAGGGTATTCTGGACTCTGACATCTTCTACTCTAAGAAGAGGAAGAGGAATGGCACCTTTGTCGAGTACGACTTGCACGCTATGCGCGAGCTAGCGGCTAACATCCTTCGTGACTGCAAGCTGAAGTCCGTCAATGGAGAAGACAGAGTAACTCAGTTGTTTCGCATTCGAAGTCGTGGCCTCCCGCCCAAGCAGCTGCGGAGATGGTAACATGAGCCTGTCCAGGTTCCTCTCGAGAGCAAGCGGAACCAGATCTCTCAAACGCTGGTCTCGTGGCGGCCTGAAAGTGAGAGCTCAACGCGCATGGATGGCCCGGTGATCCCGAAAGACTTCCAAGGGTTAAAGAAACTCGATTTTTTCGAGAAATCGAAGCTCTTCCGCTACCGAGCGCTGTGGTTGAGTCTGCAAGACATAGATGCTTCGCGTCCTGAGAGCAACAAATCCGGTCACAAGTACAGAACCTACTCGATGCGAACGGAAGCGCTTCAAGACCTCTGCAGACGGTTCCGCCTCCGGTATCTCGCAAAAACAAGGATTCTGCAGGAGTACAGCGGCAAATCACTTTGCGAAGTCATCCGAAAGGCATGGCGAACGTTCAGGACTGACGACAGCATCGCTTTGGATAGTCTGTGGCTTGAAGGAAGCAAAAGTTTCCGACCCGAAATATTGCGAGAGATCAAGGCTGCCTACGACGCGTTTGACGATGAAGGCAACATCTCGCTGACTCAAGATGCTGCTACTCCAGACCCATCAGAACACGGACGCGATCATGCCGGCCGTGGAAGCACTTCATCTATGACTTCCAGCGACCACATCACCGTTGACTTTAGGCCGCAGCCAGAGATCCATTCCACGGAGCCTGGTCCTGTTGCTGATGCTCATCATGCAAAACCGCGAAGAAGATTGAAACGCAAGGCCAGCATAGCGGAGAGCCCACTGTCAAACGGTTCATCACTCAAGACCGTCAGAATGAGAAGTCCAGTAGTTGATCTCCCGCCTCGCGATTTAGTTGAGGCACGCGCAACACACGCGCCGAACGACCAAAACACCATCGCCCTTGACAAGCCGAGCCGCTTATCCCCGAAAGACGTGATCCAGCACATGCACAGCATCAGAGACCTTCAAATCACCCAAGTCCAGTGGATGCTCGGCTACTTCGAGCTGCCTCACAGTCAATCTCCAGTGACGGTGACACTTGAACCCAATAAGCTTCTCGAGGCGCTTTACACAAGATGCTGGGGCGACGGATGGAGACGAGATGGCGACCTTTTGCTGAGGCAAGGCAAACGGAGCGTCTTCAATGACACTATGGCGCTGATATCCTCCTTCCTCTTCGACAACGTCCTCACGCCCGACGCCGAGATCTCACAAAATTGTAGCGACCCATCACCAGAGCTATGGCCTTGCGAACAGAACTTCTGCAAACAAAGCTCAACCTCGCCCTCAGCCCACTCTTCTCGGCGCTCGTCCAACTCACTCGAGCGATGCGTTCCATACCATTCGACGGCAAAACCGAACCACTCTTGGGCCCAAAATTCCAACACTTCGAAACCGCTCTCTCGGAAATCGTCACCAAGATGGCGGTTCTCAAGTCAGACCTGGACAATTCTGACCTCAGACCTGTGTTCATATGGCCGCAAAGCGGCGAGCCTTATGACGGGGAGCGAATGCAGACGGCGCACGCCGTCGATCCAAGCCTTGCCAACATATATTCGGTGGTGTACACGACGTTTCCGGGCGTGTTGATGCCGCGTTCCGGCGATTCCATGGAGTTTACAGCGTTCAGAGCATGCGTGGTCCTGCAAGTCGTGGCCAGAAGGTAGTCTTGATAGCTTGGAAGCCAGAAGAGTTGTGCGGAGGAGACGATTGAGGTAATTCGGGGTATCACTAGAAAGAACTCCACACCTTGGATGCTAGATGATCCACGCACAACAAACTCACTTCCCGTCCTGCCTGTTTGTCGTCTCGAAGCTCTCAGACTCCAGATAGCTCCACTCAGGAATCTCCTTGATCCGCTTCCACATCTCCTTCTCCAACTTGTTGGCAGCCTTCGCATAAGGTGTGTTCTCGGCATTGTACCGCTTGCAGTTCCGCACAATCAGGAGCACATCCTTAACGAAGTCCTCGACTATCTCGTACTGATCCTTTTCGAGCTTGCGCTCCATGGTGCTCAGGTCCATGGGCTCTTTGATGACCGTGTAGTAGTCCTGGACGTCTGACTCGCTGACGGGTGCGAGGAAGGGCCATGATGCGGATGAGGTTTGCAGGGCGTTGAGGAGACTCATGAAAAGACTGTGATTTGGATTGCGGCGTGGTTGGCGTGCGAGAGCGTCCATGTCTTCGCTCCAGCCGGTGGCTTTGATTGCTTCGATGGAGAGAGGATCGATTTTCGGAATGGGTTCGCCGGGCTTGAGCTTCTTCCACTGGGGCGGAGGATAATGAAGGGTGTAGCTAGCACTATTGACGCTGATCTTGGCGTGCACGGCGGCTTTCTGCTTCAGCAGCAGCCGGCCCATTTCGAGGTATCGGATCTTTGGCAGCATGGAGCACTGCATGATAGTGCCGCCTTCGTAATCCTTGATGTATCCCATCCACTTGGGCTTGTCGAGAGTGATATCCTTCGTAAACCCTTGTTTCTTAAAATATCCGATGGCATAGTTGTCGGCGTAGGTAAGGAAATGCATCACGTCGCTCGAGGCCCGGACGTAGTCTTTCAGGTGGCACATCAAATGCGCACCGTATCCTTTGACTTGTTGATCGCTGCTGATAGCACAGAAAACGATCTCGGCAAATTGCCGACCCTTGAAAGGTCGGTATGTGATCCCTCCTACTACCTCTCCGGGCAAGCCTGAGCTCTCAGCAAAGCTTCCAGCGGGCGGGCGCTTGACGATTGCAATACTCAAGTGTGTCCTGTCGTAGACCAGTCTCGCGATGTAATCCTTCGGCATCTTAGGCAGTTGTTTCTGGAAAATGCATTTGAGTCCAGTGAGGATAATCGAGGAGTGGTTCTTGCCATCGTTGTTCACCACGTAGAATGAAATGTCGCCATTGCGCTCCTCGATGACTGCAGGCTTTTCGGGGAATGGTATGACAGGTTCGCGTGCTGTTGAGCCGTTTGTGTCGTTCTTCTCGTCATCGTCGTTCGCTGGCGGGGGTATTAAGGGTTCTGGTGATGTGGAGGGCTTGATTCGTTTCGCTTCGTGTCCATTCGCGTCACCGTTCAACTCGGATTCGGCCTTCCTCTTGTGGGCTGTAGCGAACGTCCTATTAGCATTTGCATGATCGGACAGGATTACATGAACTGGGCGCATTGCGAGTCGAGGTCGCTGGCCTGCGCGATTCCGTACACCGAGATGTTATAGGCGGTCCTTACCCTCGTCTGCGAGTGAGCCTTGTGCCATGCTGACTAGTACTGGTTAGTACTGGCTATGTGATGGTTGTGTATGCGATGTGTCCATGGCACCCGACTCGTTCGTGAGTCGTGTTTCCACTGCGATGATGCCTTGCCTTGCTGGTAAGGTAGTTGTTGCGGAGAGTGCGGAAGCCAGCCGTTGACACGTGAGATTGGCCTGACTCGTGCAGCCGAGCGCGAGCTACGGACACCTGTAGCTCAATGGCTCGTGAACTGCTACCACTACTGAAAGACCATACTGCAATACGTCCTGCTCGACATACAACAACATAAGTCATATCTCACGTACACTAAATGTCTTCCACGCCTCTCCAACAACTCTGGGACGCCTCGGCGAGCCAGCCCTTCGCACCCACCATCTCCAAGGACCAGCAATTCACCGTTGGCTTCGTCCTGCTGTTCGCAGCTCTCGTCTTGACCGGTCTCTTTGGCATGAGTATGCCTTGATTTCTCCTGGTTTTAGCCTTGCGTTGTACTAATACTATACCAGACAATAGCCTTAAAAACCTGCCTCTCTTCGCCGTCCCTGCTTCTCTTACATTCGGGTATGCGCTCCTACCACGCACGACTACCACGCTCAGGGACTAATGACTTGACAGATTCGGCGCCGTATACATGATTTGCGCCGTCGGCGTCTACGTGTAAGTCTGAGTACTGAACAACTACACTCCGCGAACGACACGAACCCATACACCGACCCAACCTCCCGACAACGCTCCACCGATCCATTATGGCGACCGACTTCCACCTCTTTACTGCCATTTCATCATCGGCGCGGCAACTTCTCCAACTCCTGCGCTGCATCTCATTCACGGACAAAGCACACATTCGCATTGCTCCAGAAGGTTTGCGCATTACGACCGAAGATGGCAGTGTGATGGAATCCTTTGTCTTCATAGAGAAGTCACTCTTCACAAACTATACCTACAACCAAGTCCAACCAGCGTCCTCTCAAGACGATCCTCCGGAATCACCACACTTTCAGATCTCTCTTGCTTCTCTTCTCGAAACCCTCAACATCTTCACCCTGTCCGATCCCAACACTGTCAAACGTTCGGACAACTTGGATCCCTTCGCCGCTCATCGACTAAGCCGCCACGCTGGAATCGATGCCTTCACTTCTCACACTGCTGGCATATGCACAATATCTTATGCTGGCGAGGGCAACCCACTCAGCATCCACATGACCGAAACAGGTGTCACAACAACTTGTGACCTCACAACATACGATCCCATCAGCAACGAAGAAATCCCGTTTGCAAGGGACGCCATCGCTTTGAAGACAATAATGCGATCGTCCAGCCTCTTAGACGCAGTCAACGAGCTGTCGTCCTTGAATCCAGCCACCATCACCATTACTGCGACTCCTTCATCTACCGCGCAATCGACCATCTCTCTCCACGCAGTTGGCTCCCTGGGTTCAGCGACAGTCGACTTTACCACATCAACGCCGTCCGAGACACCCGTTCTGGAGACCTATACATGTCACCGGAAGACAAGCGCGAGCTATACATTCTCATTGCTGAAAGCGGCACAACGCGCCATGGCTACGGCCAGTAAGGTCTCACTTCGCATTGATGAAGAAGGGGTGCTCAACTTGCAGTTCTTGATTGATGTCGAGGCTGTTGGCGGCGGATCAGGTCATACATTCGTAGAATTTCGCGTGGTCCCGTTGGTCGACGGAGATGAAGACGCCGAGGATAGGGACAGTGACGAGGATTGATGTATAATTATTAAGAAAAGTACGCTCAATGCTTGAGTTGCCAAGTTCCAAGCTACAGAAGCTTTCAAACGTCCCACACTCGCTTTCATTGCGTGCTACCGTGTGCTCTGTCTTGTATCAACGGTTGATACCACTATTATTGCTTACATTCCAAGGTTGGTATCGTTTCTGCCGGGTATTTCAACGTGTCCTTCGGCTTAGCCCAAAAAGTCTATCAGCCTCGGCGTTTGAAGCAAAAAGCCGATGGCTCAGTCGATGATTCGCAAAAGAACGGACGAACTGCAACATATGAGATTGAATTGAGTTTATGAGAAGAGACATATCTCACACAAGCCTCGTCACATGCATTACATGCATTAGTCGGTTCCGAGAGAAGCACTAGTTGAAGAAGGAGAAAGAAAGTAACCGAGGAATAGACGTTCGCATATCATCATCCGCCTAATATGACCATCAACTCTCCACGTCCCGATCGACGGGGCCCCCACCAAAGCTTGCCCCGCGGTCCTTGGTCCAGAGACGAGGCGGATAAATTGCTTTTTGGAGAGAGAGAGACCAGACCGGACATGCGCTGCGCTTGCGACAGGGACACACCACTCGCAGACATGACCATGGGCGAAGCTTGTTGTTAGCCCTGCGCCCTGGTTTCTGCTCTTCCGACTGGCGCGGAATCTCCAAAAGCTCCAGCAGGAAAGGTGGACTGGACACCTGGGTGTCATGGCACAATCATGTGGTCGCTGGGTCGGTCCACATTCTGCTGGATGGATCCATCCCAAGGAAAAACAGCTCGGCCATGTGTTGGCTGGGTGGTAAGGTAGGTGAGAGTCTTAGTCTTTCTTCCTTTCTCCCTTTCTCCCTCTTGTACTTACATCGTCTCCTTCTTTCTGCCTCTTCAAGGTAGTTTCTTCCCTCGTCTTGTGTTTTTTGTACGAAACTCCACCCTAGCAGCAGCAAAAAGTCAACATGTCGACCACCGAGACTGCCACCACTCTCAAACCCACCATGGAGAACATTGGTGTCTTCACCAACCCGGCTCACGATCTTTGGGTGGCTGAGACGAGTCCCACCAAGGCAGAGGTGGAGAATGGAGAGGCTCTCAAGGAAGGCGAGATTACCGTTGCTGTGAAGAGTACCGGCATTTGCGGGTAAGACTCGAGAAATCCTCTCAGAGACCTTCCAAAGAAATGAAGGCCGATCTCACTAACACTCCATTCAGATCAGACGTCCACTTCTGGAAACACGGCGCCATCGGCCCCATGATCGTCGAAGACACGCACGTCCTAGGCCACGAGTCCGCCGGCGTCGTCGTCGCCAAACACCCCTCCGTCTCAACCCACAACATCGGCGACCGCGTCGCCATCGAGCCCAACATCATCTGCGGCGAGTGCGAGCCCTGCCTCACAGGCAAATACAACGGCTGCGTCGACGTCGAGTTCCGCAGCACGCCTCCCGTCCCGGGTTTGCTGCGCCGCTACGTCAACCACCCTGCTGTTTGGTGCCACAAGATCGGCGACATGGGCTACGAGGACGGCGCGCTGCTAGAGCCGCTGAGCGTGGCTCTCGCAGGCATGCAGCGCGCGAACATCACGCTCGGTGACAGCGTGCTCGTGTGCGGCGCGGGCCCTATCGGACTCGTGACTCTGGCTTGCGTCAAAGCGGCGGGCGCGGAGCCGATTGTGATCACGGACATCGACGAGGGCAGGCTGGCGTTTGCGAAAGAGTTCTGCCCGAGCGTGCGGACTCTCAAGGTCGAGTTCTCGGATACGCCTGAGCAGTTTGCTGCGAAGGTCGTCAAGCTGGCGGACGGTGTGGAGCCTGCGGTGGCGATGGAGTGCACTGGAGTTGAGTCATCGATCTCGGGCGCCATCCACGCTTCCAAGTTCGGCGGCAAGGTGTTTGTTATTGGCGTTGGCAGGCCGGAGATCAAGATCCCCTTCATGCGCCTCAGCACGCGCGAGGTCGACTTGCAGTTCCAGTACAGGTACGCAAACACTTGGCCCAGGGCTATTAGGCTGCTTCAGGGTGGTGTGGTGGACTTGAAGAAGCTTGTCACACACCGCTTCAAGTTGGAGGATGCCATTGAGGCTTTCAAGGTTGCTGCCGATGCGAAGCAGGGCGGTATCAAGGTCATGATCCAGAGCATGGACGAAGGAGAGAAGTGAAGGGGTTGAATGGAATTGATTAAGATTTCGGAGAAGAGCGAGGCGTTCGGCTAAGGCAACTGAGTGGAACGAAATATAGAAAGCGAAAGCAGATCCGATAACGAGAACCATGTAGAGCGACGATATCTAGAAAACAAGATAACAAAGAGAGAAAGAACGGAAGAAACAATTCCACTTACATTCAATCACTCTCTTGCAACACAAAACACCAATTGCAGTTTCTCACTCCTAATACAGCACATCATACTCGCCGCCCAAAAAGCATACCCACTTGTCGATCTTCCTGCCATCAGAAAGCGGCACACACCACGCCCGCACTTTGATCCTGCCACCTTCTAGCACAACGAACTCCTCAAACTCTTCTTCATGCACAAAATTGGGAGCGACAGTCGCGATGACCGCTTCCCTGAACTGCCTCCCCCTTGCTCCACCATGAGTAGACGTAGACGCAGATGAAACGATAGAAGCAGTAGGCGAAGCAGGCTCACCCAGTGCCAAAGCCGATGCCGACGTCTTCGCCATCATCACAAACCTCTTGCGCAGCGCCTCTGATACAAACGGGATCTTAACGCCCGCCACACCACCTTGAGAATCGTAGCGTGTAGGCTGCAGAACCAAGAATGTTGCGTGGGCTTTCTGCAAGCGCGCCAGCTCCGACATGAGAGTGAGAGTCTGCATGGCGCAATCCTCGGCCGAGAGAGACGAGAAACGCACCATGCTTTCTTCCAAGATGTCTGTGACGGGCGAGGTGATGATCAAGCCAGTTTCCTCTCCCTCGCCCACCCTGCACCAGTCAATCGACTCGTCGGGGCTCCATGTCGTGCCTCCGGCGATCGGCGTGGCAATTTCAAGGTCGTCGAGTATGAGACACTGGGTGTGCGCGAGCTCTGTAAGGGCAGCGCGGGCGAAAGAGGTCGTGACGTCTGTTTCGGTGACGAGGGTGAGGGCTGCTTGCTCGCTAGTTTTGCGGTCGAGGGTGATGAACAGTGACCGCAAGATGATTTTACTCTCTGCGCCGGCGAAGCTGGAGCGTTCAACCCGGAGGGTACTGCTGGCGCTTAAGCCGGAGGGGAGGGAAATGTGAGTGCATTTGCCGATGTCGAAGGCGTCGGTCGAGGCGAGGGAGACCGGAGCGCCTGTAACGCTGGTGTTGATGAGAGCGACGCCACCAAAATCTTGTGGGGTGGAGGTGTTCTCTGCGATAGATCTCTCCGAGGGCGGTGGCGTAGGCAGATCGGTCGGCAAGCTGTTCAATGCTGCATGGTCGTCGGACACTTCTGCGGTCTCGTCATCGAAGTATGAACCACGCACACTGTTTTGCACCAGCGGCGCCAAGGCCAATGCAGTAGTGATTCGATCGACGTGTGCCAAAGTCAAAGTCATTTTGCGGTCCTCAAGAGTCCTGCCAGTTCCTGCGGTCTTCGCCACCTCTGGCTGCTTGATGGGATCGGTTTCAACCACCAAAGTGGCAACCTTCCTGGTCACTTCACCTACCCGACCATCCCTGATAACATTACCGTTCAAGGTGTATTCCGAAGGCGAGATAGGAGGACTAGGCTGCGGACTAGACAAGAAGACTTGGCTCCTATTAGCCTCGATGGGCGAAAAGTAGATATCCGAACCTCCGGAACTGGTCGGTGTATGCGAAGCCTTCCTATCACGACGACTGGCAGTGCGGCCAAGGCCCAAAGAGATTGGTGGCGTGATGTATTCGTAGTATCGACTGATTCGTTTGTCGAGGGTCGGCAGCTTCTTACCTTTGCGCGGTGCTTCGAGAACAGGTACGAGTACAGAGCTGGGTAGTTGGACAGGCATCAAGTCCGTAGGATCGTCTTGATCCCGAATTGTTGTCGTAGTATCGACAGCAGCCGGTATATCTAAGACTTCGTTCTCTCCGACTGACACGGGAACATTAGCATCGGGTCTAAGCTTCATCCGATTTGCGAAAGGAAGAACCTCACTGGAACGCGACGCGCGCATACGCAACTCTTGTTGAGGAGTTGGAGGCAGCGGTCGAGTTGGCGCGGGTGTTCTGTCGGTCGTGTCGATGACTTTCAGGTGCTTGTCGGCAGTACTCTTTGCAGTAGTAAATTTCGATTTGCTGCCCGAAATGCGGACTGGAGGCATGTTCCCTAGCAGTTGCTGGACGCTAGAGACGGTGTAATTGGATTGAACCATCGTTTACTATTGTTTGTCGGTAAGATGTATGTTCCAGAGTATGTGCATGCACGTAAGTGCAGAGTCAGTTCGTTAAAATAGTGAAACGGAAGATGACTGTCCTGCAGCGCTAGTATGTTGTCTCGTCAGAGTCGTGATGAGGTCTCAGACCAGATGTTTGTGTACATGTACGTGCGAACGATGGAAGTCGAGTGTAGAATTCTCGGCATGTTGAATGCGCGGTGTTGACGGCAGAAGAAGTCATGAGAGGACAAAGGTATACCGCCTCTTTGACTAAGGGAAATTAGCAGTAAAGTAGGCGTATGTAGAACATTGAGACTTGAAGTGGGTGAAAGGAAAGGTACCTAGAAACAACACAAAGAGAAAGGAAAGACACGACGTCTTATTGTACTTTTAAAAACATGTTTCGAATGGGAGGCCGGTTTCTGGTAGTTCAATTCGCCGTTTATTATTCGTGTTATCATCGCGGTGTAGGTTACAGCAAAGAAAGGTACAAAGGTAGCGCTAGCCACTGAACGCTCAAGTGTGAATGTAGAGCCGACTGGACAGAGAGATGGTTTAGAGCATGAGTGCTTAGTTGGCGGTACGCCGTGGAACGGCGTGAGTGGGCCACTGGCCCACGTGCTGCTGCAATGTGTAGAAAGAAGGCAACGACGGCCTTCGAAACGTGACTGGTGACCACGGCCGGAGTCGACCACTTTGTTTCTGTCGTTCTGTACAGAGGCGTACTACCTCAGAACTTTGCATTTCCTATGCAGTGATTCTGAGGACGCTCATCCAGAAAGCAGATACTCGATTGCACCCTGAACACTTCCACCACTACGCCTCAGCGCTTGGATGTTGCGCTCGAACTCGTAAAAGCCCATGTCGTTGAGTTGCTGCAACTGGGCTGCATATCTCTCCTCTGGCGGAGTGTTGTCGACTGGCGCTTGCTGCTGTTGACCGCCGAAGCCACCCATACCTCCGCCCATGGCAGCAAAAGGGTTGAAACCAGCCTCACCAGCTCCCCCAGCACCAGCACCACCGCCGCCGCTCATCATCTGCATCATTTGTTGCATCATCTCAGGATTTTGCATCATTTGTCGGGTGGCAGCCTCGAAAGCATTCCCTTGTCCCCCCTGTCCTCCCTGTGCGCCTTGAGGCCCACTGCCGAAGATGCTTGCGAAAGGATTCTGGGGAGGTTGCTGTGCTGAGCCAGTGTTCTGACCGGGAGTTGTTCCCGCACCTGTGCCTGCGCCTGCACCTGCGCCTGGGAATAGCGCGGCGAACGGGTTCGCACCACCTGCGCCGCCGAAAGGATTTGGTGGTGCGTTTGTACTGCCTGTCTGACCGCCTTCGGAAGCGCTGTTGTTCTCTCCAGCTGGCGTGGTATCCGTAGAGCCAGGCATGGGAAAGGCTCCAGAGCCACCTTCACCACCACCGCCCATCGAGCGCTGCATTTGCATTTGCATTCTGATCATATCAGGGTTCATCATCATACGCCTCATTTCCGGGTTCTCGATCGCGGCGCGGGCCATGGGGTTGTTGCGAATCATAGGGTTGTTGCGGAGCATGTCGATCACGGCTGGGTTGTTCATAGCCTCGTTCATTTGCTGTGCGAAGTTGGGATCGTCAAGCATGCGTAACATCTGGTCCGGGTTGGGTGGAGCTCCCATACCACCGTCGGCACCGAACATGTCGGCACCGGGCAGTCCGTGGAATCCAGCATAGCGTGCGCCAGTCAGCTGCGAAAGAGGGTCTCCTGCTGCAGTGCCGGTCTGGAAGGTCTGAGGAATGTTGCCACCAGCTCCGGCCGGTACTGCCGCGCCGCCTTGGTTGACGGGGTTCTGTCGCTGGTTGCTCTCAGCGCCCTTGACCAAGTGCACAGTATTACCTTCCTTGATCTTGCATGAGCTGAGAGTATCCGGATCCTTGAGCACACGGCCGCTGTAGATCAGCCGTTGCCTCTCTGCGGGAATGTTGGCGTATTCTGCGGTCGCGAGCTTTTGTTTGAGGTCGCCGACGGTGGTAGCCAGCGAGATGGTGATGACATGCTTCTGGTCAGAAGAGGACTTGACAGTGAAGGTGATCTGCTGATCGCTGGGCGCGCTCTCGTCGGCCATGTTGGCCAGGTTTCCGACGGTGGGGTATGAATGTGGTGGAGGCGGCGATCTAAAGAAATGTGTCCTTGTCGATGGACAAAGTAGCGGGAGAGCAGCTAAAGATGTTCAAGGTGTTGCAGTAAGTGGTTGGCTTTGGTGGTGTGGTGTATGCGATTGTGACAGTAGTGTTGATGGTTGGAGGCGCGTGTGCATGTGGACAGAGAAGGGTACAGAAGGCGATAGAGCAACAGAGGACCTGCATGCATGAGGTGACCGGCAGCACTTGCCTGCGTCATTCGATTGAGCTTCATTTGACGTCCGCGCAAGGCATCCATCTGATCCTAAGGCAGCAATATCGTTATCGATCAAGGGTCCATCTTGCCTCGGCACATTGTCTCACGACTGCGTTCGATAGCCGAGAGGAGGACGACTGCACAACAGTACATGGCGACTTGGTTGTAAATACTCTTGTGTATTCGATTAAATATCTTACCAGTGAAGTCTTCCTCCAATCTCTTAAGACTCACAGCTCAGTCATCTCTATATATACTACAGAACACATCTATCTCATTTTACATCCCTCACCATGCGCGGAATCCAAGTCAAGGAATATGTCTCGGTAGGTCTCGATTCCTCACTAACACCTCATACCAACAACCCATCTAATTCACCCAAAAGGGCCCTCTAGATCTCAAAGTAACCGACCTCCCCGACCCAACTCCAGCCCAAGACCAATACACAGTCCGCATCCACAGTACGGCCACAAACTTCTTCGACCTCCTCCAAATCCGCGGCAAATACCAGCACCAGCCAACTCTGCCCTGGATTTCTGGCTCCGAGTTCAGCGGTGTCATTACTGCCGTGCCCACCAAATCGTCCGGCAGCAGCAAGTATGCAGTCGGCGACAAAGTCTTCGGCGCTGCACAAGGCGGCTACGCCGAGCTGGTCTGCGCCAAAGAAGAACAGCTTAAGCCCGTGCCCAGAGGCTGGTCTTTCTTCGAAGCCGCGGGCCTCTTCGTGACGATGCCTACCTCATATGCTGGGTTGGTCACGCGCGCGAACATCAAGGCCGGTGACTGGGTGCTGGTGCACGCAGCCGCAGGCGGAGTCGGGTTGGCAGCCGTCCAGATCGCGAAAGCGTTCGGCGCTACTGTTGTCGCGACAGCCGGCACTGAGCACAAGCTCAAGGTTGCGAAGAGATTTGGTGCGGATCACTGCATCAACTACAAGGACGAGGACTGGCCGATGCAGGTCAAGAACTTGACTCCCGGCAAGAAAGGTGTGGACATTGTATACGATCCTGTAGGGTTGATCGACAAGAGCACCAAGTGCATTGCGTGGAACGGCCGTTTGGTTGTCATTGGATTTGTTGGCGGCACGATTGAGAAGGTCGCGATGAACAAGCTGCTGCTCAAGAATATTGCTGTTATTGGCTTGCACTGGGGCGCGTATGCGTACAACGAGCCTGAGGCGCAGCAGGTCGTTTGGGATGGGTTGTTCGAGCTTATGGAGGCGAAGAAGATTCGCGGCACCAACTACGAAGACAAGGAGTACGTTGGACTGGAGAAGGTGGGCGAGGCTCTCCAGGCTCTGGGCGCGAGGGATACTTGGGGCAAGGTCGTTGTGAAGGTGCCTCAGGAGGGCCAGTCGAAGTTGTAATTCAATCGCAGTAGCTTGGATGTTGTTAGAGATACGACAAGATACGACAGGAAGGGGAAAGGGAAAGCTTCGTCTTCAATGCGTTTTTGTTGGAGTTGGCGTCTCTCAATGGCACTGTTGATTCCATGATACTCTAAAGCAGATGATACCCACTTGCAAAGGCTTGAAACAATGGAGCATCGTACACGTAGTTTCTCTCCGCGTTAGCATCTCACTGGACATGAAGATCATCTCGGTGTATGGAATTCGCTGACACTACTACGTGCAGAGGCTGGATCCAGTGAGATGCTAGGAACTTTTGGCTAGCATCTCGCGATTGTGAAGAGTCTAATCAACGTCGATTACCGTGTATACAAGCAGGTCGAAAGCTGCAAGCCCCCTACCTAAATTCGCTAAATAATTCCTCATTCGTGATACATTCGTAAGACAAAAAGAAAGAATACCTCCCGTTCTGTCCAGATACCGGTCCCCATTGCCATGCCTTCCTACTGGCACTCCCACGTCCAATCCGACCTCTTCTCTATTCAAACCCACCAGGCATACTCTCCCGGCCCTTTTTGATTTCCCTTTCTGCCTCCTCACTCTTCCGCTGCTGCTGCACCTTTGCCCACGGATTACGCTGGTCAATCTCATCTTCTTCGTCGTCCAGTTTGATATCCTCCATGCCCTTTGCAAGACCTCCATGAGCAGTTGACGAAGGAGGAGACAGGCTTCTGTGGCTTGCCCTGCTGCTGAGTCTGTCACTGGTAGCCGGCGACGGCTCCCTGGGGCTTCCACTAGGGCTGGCATCAATGACCATCGGGCCCTTGCCGCCTCGGTTTGGGTTCCTAGGTGGCAGCTTGGGAGCGACGCGCTTGGCGACAGTGACCAGGCGTGCCTTGGAGATGTTTTGTTGCGAGACTGGTTGGATGGTCTGGATGCTGTGCATGACGGGCTGCTCGACGATCTGAGCCTCTTCGTTGTCGTCATCCTCGTCGTCATCCTCGTCGTCGTCATTGGGGTCAATACCGAGTCCAGCGGCTTCAGTGTTGTGCTGACGTGCAGCGGGCCTGGGGGTTTCGTCGACAGGAGGCGTGCGCGGTGGCGTGGTGTAGCCGTTAGCGTTGCTCACGCTGGCGGGCTCGCGGCGCTCAGGGCTGGTATCGAGTACTTTGTCCTCGGCGATGCCTTGCATTTTTGAAGAGCGGCGCGAATTTGATCCGCTACCTCTACTGCTCCGTCTGCTGTCACTAACACTGGTGCGGACGCTGGTACGTGTGGAAATAGGCAGGTCCGAGAAGTCGGTTTGGGTACTGCTGTCGGCCATTGTTGGAGAGGGTCGTGGTTGTTCGATGCTAGTACGTAGACTCGATGGCGCTTTGGGTGCATTGAGAAGAACCGAGCTCTGCGTACTTGTGCGCCAGCTGCCCGGTCGGCTAGAGTATGATCGCGGTCGTTCGCCTGATGTGCGGGCGGCGAACACTGCGTGTATGGGGCTTGTGGGAGAAGGATTGAAGCTGAACTGTTCCCACGATGCGCGTTCCTGCGTTCCCGCATCGCGCACTGCCATTCCTGCTTTCTCGAGAGCAAGCACGCCGTACGGATCCGGATCCTCGTTGTCCGGCACGCCAAACATGTGGCCGTCGTCTATTTCGAAGTCGCTAGGAGGCGGCCCCTCTGGCATGAAAGCCTCATCGACATCCGTGTCGCCTTGGGCAGCTTTGATTGTCTCAAGTAGTCGCTTGACTTCCATAGGAGGGTGTTTGACTTGTCCATTCAAGATCTCCTTTGCGCCTATTCGTTGGCCGTAGAAGCGTTCGTTCTCGTCTGTCCGCTCGATGATTATCGTTCCATCGATCTGCACGCCCGCGTAGAATCCTCTGCTCTTCATGTATGTGAATATGGGCGCCTGACGCTTATGAACCTCAGTATCGAGAACTCCGCCGGCGCCAATGGGTCCAGCGGCCACGCTGACTTCGCTCCCAAGCGTACAGCGCACCTTGTAGAAAGCCTCCAGCGCCTTTTCCGAGTTGATGACAACTACGCAATCGTAAATGTCGATGCCGACCATGAAGCCCAAGCCTGCCGTGTGAAGCATGATTCCGGATGGTGGTGACCAGGATCCATCATCTTTCCTCGCGATGAGGACTCCAGAACCGCTGGCGCCAGACATCCAGAGACCGGTGCGCATTGTAGTGAAGATCGCCAGCGCTTTCGCGTTCTTGATCACTTGTGTTGGGATTTTCTTGAGCACCTTTTGCTTCTGTGTTGGTCCGTCGGCCGATCCTTGCTCTTCCTCTGCGTAGAAGCCATCTTTGCAGAAGGACTTCAGGATCCGCGCTGCCTTGTCGCTCTCCTTATCCAGAGTCGTCGGCCAGAAAGCCTCGCTTCCCAGCTTGTTGCTCAACTTGTTGACGGGCGGCCCGAGTTTGTCGACCACCTTGTATGCCTTGTCGAAGCCACTCTTGCTTCCACCTCGTACTCTTTCCCACAGTGTCGCCATCGTGTCCTAGGCGGGCAGTCTCGTGTCAGACCGCTACGAAGGCCGACTTGAACAGTCCCCGTCGATCTTTGGATGTTTGTCTCGTCTCACTCCACGATGGTGTTGTCTTCCTCGCAGCGCAGCCGGCGCAATCGCAAAGAATGCTCAACAGTGCCGGATTGAGGATGAAGTGACATGTCTCACGCCAACATTCGAGCGAACCTTCTGCAGGAACAAGGCGGCTAGCGGATTGCCTTTAATCTCACCAGGCTCTATCGTCCGCGGTCCCCTCTTTCGCAAAACGGTCTCACGGCCGGAGTCAGTCGGCAAGAGAGTGCGTGCGCGCCTCGTCACTCACAGCAAGTGACGTATGTACTCAAGTAGCTTTAATGCACGGCGCAACAAGCGAGCAGGGCGATGTGTGGAGGTGGATGCGACTCTCGCTCATCGGCATGAGGTGCACAGGGATGTTGATGCGAAGAGGAATTGCTCGCATCCATCAATTCCTTCCTGAACTTGTATACCATGGCCGACCGACCCGTGTACTACCTTTTCATCTTACCACACCATGCGTGTAGAAACTTCTGCATACGAACCCCGACATCCGACAGCACGCTATTGACTTTGCTAAAAGCTATAGCTTACCGGCGGCCTCGCTCAGCCTGGAGCGTGGCGTCTTAGCACGCTGCTGATATTTATAAACCCCTCCGGAGATTCGCGGTGGTCGAGATGCGTGCGATATATCATTGTTGCACCAAATTTCGGTCGGATTCTTGGGCTTTGGTACCATGACCGTTGTGCCACCGGTCGAGGCTGCTCATAGCGCTGCAAAAGTCCTGAGACATTTTGCGGTCTGGGCCGAGGAACGGTCATATTCATGTCCATGCTCCCAAATCGGAAATTGCGCTAGAAGAGTTGGAAGTCCGACGAATGGCATGGTATATGTCAGCAAGACATCACCTCATATTTGCGACAGCCGGGGTCTTACCACGGACATTGACATTGCTACTGCACAGAAAATCAGTCTTGACGCTGTCGCTTCCAGCACGCCTGACAAGCGAATGCCGCTAGTGAGCGAGTGAGCCATAATGAGTCGAAACCTCCAAAAGCAGCTGCTGCCTGCAATAAATGCACAGCGCCACGATCTTACGGATGCGGACAACACGAGCTGGTACTCTGCTCCCCCAAGACACCTCGCGCATTCGTGAAATATGACAGGCCACATCGAGACTCTCCACTCTGGCTCGCTAACCACTCAGCCCTGGGCAGAATCCCTCCACCGCACAATCGTCAAAGCCTTCAAGCGTGAGGACATACAGGCATTTCCGCCATCATGGACGCGATTGAATCCGGATCCGGTCATTGGGATCGAATGTCTGGCTGGAGAACTCGGACCGCATGGTTACCTGACTGTGGTTTTGGTTGATGGACAGCCAGCAGGCTGTGGCGGCTTCTTGCCATTCAGAGGGAGCGACTGGATGAATAAAGTGAGAAGCGTCGAGTCGCCAGGTGACAGTTCCAATCCTGAACATACATCTGGAAATTTGTGCCACGCTCCCAAACTGGAATGGGAAATTTGCTGTTTTTGCGTACACCCTGAGTACCGAAAACGGGGTCTAGGCAGACTCATCCTGGGAGACATCATCTCTGCTGTTCGAGAGAAAGGCGGCAACCGACTCGCATCAAACTACTCTGAGGAAGAGACCGGAGACTTTTGGCCGCGTCTGGGTTTCAAACCTATCCCCGGCGCCACCAGCATTCTCAAGAAAGGCTTCACACACACGATCGGTATGGAAGGCCTGAGAGAAGACATACATTTCCAGGTCGCCATCAAAGAGCTATGACGACGCCATGCGCACGAATCCTTCTGGAAGGACAGCCTTAATCGCGGACAGCTCGAGCTTTGCGCTTTTGAAACGACTACGACGTCACAGGTCAGTCTTCTATTCATTTTCATTAAACACATTGCTATGATGAATGCAGCTGGGGCCATAAGATGCCAGCCGCTCGTTCGCGTGTCTGGTTGGCTATGCTTACACGCCAGCTTTACAATCTTCTCACCTCTGAAACAACTACACCATCCTACATTCGTCTCTGAGTGGCATTCATTGGTCGTTTCACTGACGTCGGCTATAGATACAAAACGAGTCAAGACTATGACGAGTGGCGCATGATGCGCTGTAAGACGTTGTGCATTTTGGACCAAGTCCGCACGCCTTTTGTTCCTGGAGACAGACAAAGGGTTTTAAGAAATCGATGAAGGCCGAATTTCTTTGTTATTGCGTCTCTTGGCGGCAGGTCATCTAGAACCGAAAACGTTCTTCTACACAACCAATTTATAGCACTTTGTATGTTTCAAAATTACAAACATATTGTACTTTACATACACATGTTGTGAATGTTCCTGAACTCCAATGTTCGCAATGACATAGACGCAAAAATACTTTTAGTCCTTGTGTCCATGAGCATCTCTACATCTCTGGTGCTTGTTCCGTTGAACACAGCTACGCGCTCGGTTTTGTATGAGTCTTTATAAACAGTAGGTATCCAGACCAATTGTCTGGAACATCAATTGAAATGATCTGATGACTAAAACGACGAACCGAGGTGGGAATCCGGGCGGCCTCAATTAATTGCCGCGACTAGCGCGGTCACGATCTCGACCAATCATGATCGTTCTCATGCTGCCTCAGGCGAAAGGCGTTAGGCCTCGTGCTTGACACCGCACGCCTACACTCTAAAAAGATCGACACCGACTTCACTTCCCTCGATTCAAACCTACTATTGCAGGTATATCGATTGCAACATGTCGGTGCTGTTGGAAACGTCGGCTGGTGATATCACCATTGACCTGTTGGTGAAGGAGGCCCCAAAGTGTTGCGAGAAGTAAGTTTCGTGATTCTCTATTCGGCCAAAGTCATCAGGCGCTCACAGATTCGAGGGCCCATGTCATTCCCTAGCCCAACCTGGTTGGCGGGATCTCAGTCGACACTCGGGTTTCAAATCGTGACGCCCCCTTCAGAAAGTCGACAGCGGACGATCATTTCATCTTTACTATTGCTAACGTGGACTCAACAGCTTCTTGAAGCTTTGCAAGGCGAAGTATTACAACTTCTCACCAGTCTACAATGTGCAGCCCAATTTCTCATTCCAGACCGGCGACCCCATTGGCCCGGAAGCCAAAGGCAGCGATGGAGGTGCATCAATCTGGAGTCTGCCCAACGGTGCTACGAAACGCCCGACACAGCCCGAACGAATGACTTTCAAGCCTGAAATCTCGAAGAAGCGAAAACATTCAGAGCGCGGCACTGTCAGCATGGCAACTTCAGTCAGCAAAACCAATCCCGACGAGCGTCTCGCTGGCAGCCAATTTGTCATTACACTTGGCGAGAACATCGAGGACCTCGATGGCAAGGCGGCCATCTTCGGCGAGGTGGTTGAAGGCTTTGATGCTTTGGAGAAAATCAACACCGCGTTCATCGACAATTCTGGCCGACCATTGCAAGACATCAGGATCTTGCACACTGTTGTACTCGATGACCCATACGACGACCCTCCCGGATTCGTTGAGCCGCCATCGAGCCCTCTCCCATCGGATGAACAAAAAGCCACTGTGAGAATTGCGTACGATGAGGTCCTTGAGGAAAACACGGACCCAGAGAAGCTTGAGAGGGTGCGTCGAGAACGCGAGGCCCGCGCGCAAGCGCTCACACTCGAGCTTATCGGCGACTTGCCATCCGCCGACATCACACCTCCAGAGCAAATCTTGTTCGTCTGCAAGCTGAATCCTGTAACCAAGGATGAGGATCTCGAGCTCATCTTCTCACGCTTTGGCAAGATCTTGTCTTGTGAAGTAATACGTGACAAAACATCGGGCGACAGTCTGCAATACGCATTCATCGAGTTTGCCACGAAAGAAGACTGTGAGCGTGCTTACTTCAAGATGCAAGGCGTGCTGATCGACGACCACCGCATCCACGTTGATTTCTCGCAGAGTGTGTCCAAGCTTTCTGCAGACTGGCGTCAAAATTCGAAGAGCAACTCTGCTCGCGGCAGGGGAGGTTTCGGTGGCATTGACAGCTTAGAACGCAGGAAACAGTACCGTGGAGAAGAGGGTGGTCGCAACCGGGGCGACAAGTACGACTATGTCTTTGACAAGGAGGAACGCAGGAGACGCGGCGAGCCCGAGGAGTCTCGAGGGAAGCCTCGCAGCCGAAGTCCGCCTCGGAGGGATCAGGGCCATGGCAAATATGAGCGAGAAAGGAGCGACAGGGACAGGTATGAGCCGTCACGACGCAGCGGCGGTGACCGCGACGGTCGGAGGCGTAGCCCCGAGAGACGTCGCAGTCGCGACAGGTACGAAGGACGAAGGAGATAGTGTAGACTTTCTCTGAAGTCGTCGCTTTAGCAATCCTAGAATTAATTCGTTTCGAACAGGCAATGAACACTCAGGAAACGAGTAACTTTGCAGCCCTTCACTGAAGCTCGCGATCCAGCCCCCTATTCACAGACTTCTCCATTGTACCTGAAGCCAGCGCGCTGTAAGTCGGGAAAGCCTTTGTTGTGAACAATCAGTGAACGACTTTCCCTTTGTGAACGCAAGTCGCGACGCATCCGGCACTCGACACCCCTCGCCTTTGTCAAAACACCACCCACAACGCCCTACCTTCAGCTTCTCCCGACAAACCCAACTCGAAAGACAAAAACTTGGAAAGGAGAAAAAACTCGCCAAGATGACTACTCCCGCCACCAAAGTCCTGGTCTACCAGCACCGCCACAATGCCGCCAACCCCATCGTCGCCGATGGCCTCGCAGTCATGACGACCTCGGAGCTCGACACCATCCTCTCGAACCGTAAGTACTTACAGAATCCTTCGCCCGATTATGGGATCCATTGCTGACACACTCTCCACAGACCCAAACCTCCAGCGCGCATCCACGCCGATCCGTCGCGGTGCGCTGAGCATCGAGATCTACGAACGCGACCTCCTCACCGAAGCCCAGAAGCCGCAGTTCGCTGCCATGCCGAACTGCCAGACCAACGTCGCCGGCGTGACAGTGCCGTTAAAAGTCTTCCTCGGCAAGCTGTTGGGGTCCAAGGAGTTCGAGGAGTTGGTGATCTTGAGCGCGAAGAGATGAACGGCGCCTGAAGGGTTCCGTTGATTTCTTTTGTCCAAAGGGAGAAATGGAACAAGTTGAAAGACTTGCGTAACGTCAGACTGTCGCAGAACGGGGAAAGGCTTTGATACTTAGGTACAAGCCTCGCGTGGATTGTACGACCAATCGGAAAAGGGGTCACGTGAGCTCCGACGTTCAGAAACCAGCAATCAGGGGGAAGTTGTAGAACTACATGTAAACGAGCCATAAAAACGCCCCACAAGACCCCAAATTACCACATGATCCCAAATGATGACCTTCGCTTCACATGGACTTAGGGCTTCCGGGCGCCATCATCCGAGGTATGCGCTTCTGCGGAGTTGCGTAGAAAGTGCTAGAAATCCTTGTCCCACTCGTTCGTTTTACAAAGGTCTCGCAACCGATCTCGACACCCTGGGACGGTTGGATGTAACCTCATGCACGACATGGCGGTGATCTGGCGGTGATCTGGCGGCGAGAACGCGATCGGGATTGCATTCCGGGTGATGCGACTTGCTGTGTGGTGCAGTATCGAATTCTGGGCCGCGCGTGAGCTCTTTTAGCTGCCTTGGCTTTGCTGGTTGGGTATGCTACGCCACTCGTGCAAGGCGGCACGCATATTCTCGTATGCGAGGCAGGGAGATTGCGTGGGGGCTGTGTTGTTGACTTGAAGATTTGTCGGTTAGCGCTCGATTCGCCACTGCTTACGCGATTGATGGCTTAGAAGGATTGATGTGTGTGCTGCCCCAACGAGCGATGTCCTCGGCCCGAGTGGCGGCAAATGGTTCTGTCGACTTTAATAAGTATTTGAAGCCCGGAGCACTGGGGCGTCTTCAACAAAATAATATCGATCTTGGCCTGATTACACCGACAGCCTCGGTTTCCACAGAAATCGGCACGTACCGAGACGTCGTAGTTGATGATCATAAGCTGATACAAAATGACGTTGTCATTACGAGGTCATCATTAAGAGCTGTTTCAGGTGGTATTATTTCATTCATCGTCGTCGTCGTCGTCGTTGTACTCGTGAAGCATCGAGTGACGATTCACTGCATATCGCGTGCTAAGCGAAAGCTCAGGCTGATCTGTTGTGCAGATAGCCTGAAATGGCTAGTGGAGCAATCGTTCCTCTTGCATTGTTGCAGAGCCTTCTCTCGATGTGAGATACAAAAAGGGCTTCGTGGCGCTCATGCGTCCGCTACCTGCACTGTGGCAACGGGTCGTGGTACGTGAATTCCTTGTCCACGGAAACGCCAGGCGCTCGGAAAGTACTGACACCTGTCTTCTCGTCGTAGGACTCGTAGCTCGACGCGAGCCTCTTTCCGCCTCCGCCTGGAAGATCCACGACGAACGATGGCATCATAAATCCTGCGATCGTCCCTCGGATTTGCTTTTCCAGATCCAAGATCGTCGACAGCGGCGTTCGCATATCTTCAACACCCTTTACCATATCAGATTGATAGACATAGTAAGGGTGGATGTTCAGATCCGCCAATGAGCGGATGAGCTTGGACATGGTTGCCACGTTGTCGTTGACGCCTCGCAGTAGTACACTCTGGTTCCGGACCATGACTCCGCGACGGAAGAGACTTGCTGCAGCCAGCCGGGTCGCGAACGTGATCTCGTTGGGGTGATTGAAGTGAGTGTGCATCGCAACTTGCTTGCCCATCTCTTTTCCGCGGTCACTGAGCGCAATGAATGAGTCGATCCAGCCGTCGCTAGTATCAGTGATGCGCATGGGACACACTGCCAGTCCCTTGGTCGCAAACCGGAAACGTCGCACATGGGGAATATTGAGTAGGCGCTCTCCAATCAAGGTCAAGTGTTCCGGGTTGAGGTAGTATGAGTCGCCCCCTGAAACGACAACATCGTTGATCTGAGGCGTGGCTTCGATGTATTCGAACATCTTGTTCCACCTCCTAAGTGTCGGCTTGATTGAAGACTTTTTGACAGTGTCGGTAGGAGCTCCGACAGCGTATGATCTTGTGCAAAAACGACAGTACACCGGGCAGACTGAGGTCGCTGCGAAATGATTAGCGAGAGAAGCGAAACATGCGCATGTGTATTCCTGGCAAGGCTGACCTAGAAAAAGAACCTTGTCTGGATACCGGTGAACGAGACCAGGTACTGGCGAATCTCCCTCTTCGTGCAAGGAATCCAACGTCAATCTTGGGTGATCCGGCACAAGCTTGGATTTCAGCGGAACAAATTGTCGGATAACAGGATCGTCAAAGGGCGAAGCCCAATTTGCGACGCTCACAATGTGAGGCGTAAGACGAACGGACATTGGAGCTGCTTTCATGCCATCTTCGACATCAGCGAGAAATGCTTCTCGGGTTGTGATTGGCTTGGAGCTATAACTCCGGTTGTCTGGAATGACTGAAGGCACAATCTGGTCTAAAAATGTCAAGAGCTTCTCCGGTCGTTCGATTGTGTTGGCTTTCTGGTCTTGTCAGCCATACGTCGATACGCGTAGGTCTGTTGACCTACCTGCCAACCGTAGGTCAGGAACTCGTGCGTCTTCACATCCTTCCATGGCTCGAGGTTCCTCCAGTAGGGTGCAGGGTCGTTGGCAAGTGTGCTGTGGTCGGTGTATGATGTCGTAGAGTAGAGTCTTGGTAAGGAATGTGTCCTGCCACGAAGTGAGGTTCGAACGATGTGAATCATGATGCTCAGATGCTGTTTGTTGCAAGCGGATTCGAGAATGCGATTTATAGAGCTGGGTCCTGAATGTGCAGTTGCGATCCTTTAAGACGATGATGCGGCTCAGGCTCTAGACATTGGACTACAGCCCATAGACGGTGGCTTGAGTTGTGAGTCTGAGCGCTCTGAAAAGGAACCACTTACATACCCGGTCCGAGGTAAACGATCTTCCGTGTGTGTGTGGGTATTGACCCGCAAGAGGGCATTGCAGACCCGTTAATCTTGAGGAGGGTCCAGCATACGCGATGTTATCGACGATGTGTTCTGGAGGCTTGTACCATGGTGCATGACAAGGCTCGATCTCTACTGCCGCAACAACTTGGGCGTCCAAGTCACGCGTGAGGCTTGGTCCCGTCGGCGCGTCAAACATCTCCGTTGTGTCAACTGCCTAGTCCGGGACTCGGCCTCATATGGTTGGTGCTAGGAACCTGTCTCTCGGTACTGAGGCGGTAGTGGGAGACGCGAATGGCGCCATGGCACCCTATGTCAAAGAGACATGCCCATCTTCGTAAGCAAAGTTTGACGGGATTCCTTCTGATGCCCCACTTAGTAACAACAACCACGTCTGGGCGCCACAGAGCAACATCAGTAGTATCAGAGGCGTCCACAGGCGGGAGGGTGGAGTATTCGGTCGCTTACCAGGTGGCCACCATGCCGACATGTACTGTATGCAGGCATACGTGCGCAGCCGCAGTTGATGGAAGTGCGTTGCGATACGCGGGGGGCTAGCCCGGTTGGTGGCTGCATCAACGTGTACTATTGCAGACAGCGCAGGGATCCCGAGGGCCCTGCAGCTGGGTGAGCATCCGGAAGGTTTTGACGATACGAACGACGCCTCCATGTAGTTGCGAACAAACGGTCGGTTTAGACGAGCACTCGGTGGTGGTGGTGGTGGTGCTGGTGAGGAGTGAACAGGCGGCAACTCATCACGGAAGATGTTTAGACGCAAAGTAAGAGGTCGTGGACCATGCTGTCGATCACCGAGGTCATCCGTCTGGTTACCCTGCCAAGTCAGTCTACAGACATCACCTCATCAAAACTGTTATTATTTCCGTTGACAACAGCGTTTTGCCTTTAGACGGACTGGTGGCAGTGACATGGCCCTCCGAGAACAATATACACTGCACATGCACGCTTGGACAATCTCACGTGAGGGATCTTGACGCTTGCAACAGCGTCTACTGCTCCTGCGGATCCTTTGACTATCTTCGTTAAATGTCGAGTCCACTTCTGGCCAAGCACAAGCGAAAGATTCCCTAGCGTTGCTTCACCAGTGCAAACTCTATGCAACCAAGTGGAGAGTGTGTTCGTTCGGTGCGGGCCTCCAGGCGTCAGACTGCACAATTGTTGCGCGCCGGACCGTGGAACTTGGGAACCGTACATGTAAGTATCGGGCTGCCATCGGCATTTGTTTGTCTTCATACTAAACAGCCTGAAGTTAAGTTGAAGCTTGCCAGGAGCATGGCGATCGAGGGAACATTTCTTTCGGGTAGGGCTGACTGATCCTTGCAAGCTTACAATTACTTGTCTCGGATCGTGTATGAGTGCGTTGTCTGTTGGCCACCGCTTCCATGGGCTTCATATCTGACTTTTACCTTGTATTAACCTATCCACTCTCAGTGTCTCGAATACCAAGCAGGAGACCAGTGGCTGTCGTCGTTTAGACATCAGCATATAAGGTATGTTTTGTTGAGGGAAACGATCTGACCTGAAATCCAGACATTTCTTGAGAGAACAGACCTTCCACATATTGTCTGTCAGCTAGAGAGAGCAATCAACTCATAAACTCGCATCAGTGTAACAGTTTTTCTGGCATAAAAATGTGGCCACACCGCTCTCTCCAGAACCCAAGTTCACCAAGCCGCCACTTTAGCGCTTCATTTCCGTTTAGTATGCCCCGCTCATGCTTTTGGCGATCTCCTGCGACAAAGCGAGGCGCAAAACCGCTAAGACTTCCTTGGAACCAACACTCAGACCACCTGCCCCATCTAAGCCTTTCCTCCAATCCCACCCACGAGTGATCTGTGCACCAGGTTTGCCTTTGTCTTTCGAAAGCGCCATGTAGGACGAGGCTAGCATGTCATAGCTGGAGCCGGACAAGTCGCTTCTTGACTTCTTCAGCGACTCCAGACCTCCACCGCGGTATGAGCTCCCACTGGCCTGGAAAAGGTCTTCCGCTCGCTCGCGTATCCGTGCTGGCGCGGTCGAGAAGTCTTCAACGATGCGGAGCAGAGTGTACATGTCGGCTTTTGAGAAGATACGCTGGCCAGTGCTAAGAAGCGGCAACGTTTCGCCCAGCAATATGAGCAAGGCGTCAGCTGGGATTGCGGACTCAACTTCGGGGTCGAAAAGACCACCGCGAATGCAGTCGGAGGCGCTTTCGATGATGGCCATGAGTGCTTTGGCGGCTTCGCGTTTCCGCTCGAGAGGTCGCAAGTTTTGTCTGGCGTCCGTGCCAGCAGGGTTGACGTCCTGGTCCCGAAGATCGTAAAATTTGCGAAGGGTTGCGTATCCGCTGAAGTTAGAGGACAGTAGGCTTGCGGCTTTCGGATCCGAACGTGCAAGACGCACAAACGCGGGACGGTCCTTGCTGAGGAGAGATGCAAGCTGCGAGTCGAGATCTTGGAAGGACGGGATTGCGGCAGATTGAATTAGTGATAACGAGGTCAACAGCGCCAGTGTGTCCTTTAGTTTCGCAGCCGAGTGAGCGCGAGCGTAGAAGGTCAGTGCCAGTCCGTACGCCTGGGGCGAATCGATCAAGCTGTCTGCATATCGCTGTGATTGAATTAGCCAGGCTTTCTGCGCGCATATTTGCATTGGTCTCACATACCTCGGAGATGGCTCGCGCTTGCTCTGTGAGTCCGAGATCGTTGCACAAGGTGAGCACCTTGTCGACTCGCATCTCGTCCTTCAACTCGATGTCTCCGAGCAAGGCCCCGATTCTGCCCTGGGCCGCGCTGGCGTTATCCAATCGACCAAGAATAGAAACAGCGAGTTCCCAGCCTTCCTTTGCGCCGGATTCGCCGGCAACTTGGAACGACTCCCTCTCAGCCAAGCGGTCTGCATAATGCAGCAATACATCGTCGCGCTCGATGTCGGTGTCGGGTCTCCGAGAAGACGGTCCGTGGCTCAGAACCATGAGATCTTCACTGCTGAATCCTTGTTCTGTTAGTCCTCTGCTTCTGGGTCTGCTCTGAGGTAGCCAGCCTCCGAGCGCACCAACCTCAACCACTGAGGCTGCTATGGGTAGGCTCCACGTTCGCAAAATGGTAATAACACCTTCCACATTGTCCTCCATTGCAGAAGCCAGAGCGACCAGAAGAGGATTCATTGTGTCTACCTGGAAGACAGAATCTTCAGGATCAGTCGTTACATCGGCGTGCATGTCTGCAAGTCGGTCACGGTAGGCAGCGAGTGGCGCAACATCAACCTCCCTCGTTCGCTGACCTGCTGCCGTGCTCTTACGCAAGCCACTCCGTGAGAGGCCACCGGTAGCTTCCGTCTCCTCATCGCCGTCCCACCACACTGTCAGATACACGCATGCTTCGAGCCAGTCCTGGGAAACAAGAACAATTTCATCCGTCGAGCCCAACAGCTGTCCGTAGAGTGCTCGCAGATTTTCGTAGATCGTCCAGGGAATTTTGCTTTCCGCGCGTTTGCTCGCCGTACTGAAACTCATGGTCGCAGTGGATTGTTCAAATGCGTTGTGCCCATGAACATCGGATCCTTCATCATCACCCTCAGCATCTTCCTCAAGCTCGCGAAGGGACTGACGGAGACGCTGCCTGAACAGAGCCCAATCAGGTCCCTTCACATCCCAGTCGTCGTACTGGACTGCCGGACACGACTCCAAGATACTAACGCAGTGCGCAACAGCGGCCTGGGTATTCTCGAGTTGTCTGCCGCGGTATCCACGATGATCTGATCCGTCGTCAAGGGCTGTGGCAGCGTGCTCGAAATGTGCGTCCTTCAACAGTCGGATCAGGCGGTCAAACTTTCCGCGCAATGCTGATGAGTATACAACATCCCAGAACGCCTCATTGCTCGAGGGTGCAGGTTGTGTCATGTGTATGGTGTCATAGTCATCCGGGTAAGGGTTGTGGTGCACGTTCAGCCAGTCCAGCAGAGCTCTTGGAAGTGGAACAGCTGATGTGGGAGCTCGCTGGCCTAGTCCAGCGCGCTTGAAGCGAGAGATGGGAGTCGGTTGGACGGGTCGTGCGGTGTGAGGGTGATGCATTTGCAGCAAGAAAGACGCCACATAGCTGGCTTGCGCAATCGGACTGCGATCTGATGGGCCGACGGACCCTTCCTCGGTAGAAGGTGTAGCAAACTGGCTCCAAAATGCAGTCAACTGAGCAGAACCATTCGCTAGCGCACCGTCCAACTCGGCGAGTGGTTGTTTTTGCGCTTTACCGTCCAGAGCAGCCACAAGTTGCTCACTCTGAACAACAAGATCGTCAGGGTCGTCAAGAGTTGCCGGTCCTGACTGCTTTGCCAGGCTCCGCGCAATAGCAGGCATGTCGCTCTTGTGTCTGGGCTGCACTCTGCCATTCCTGCTTCTCTTATGACCGCGTGGGCTGTTCATCATGGAATTGAACATGGCACTGTCCATCCCTCCACCACCCGCTCGAGGAGCAAAGCTTTGCGCGAACATATCGTCGTCCTCGCCTTCGGCATCCTCGTCCTCCTCGTGCGGTGGGCTGCTTCGCGGGAGCGCGAAACGCTTCAGCGGCGTTCCTCTCCCGCGCGGAAACGTGTTGTTGGCATTTATTGAGCTTCCCAGGATAGAGCGCGGCGGAGGTCCATCTGGCGTAGTGGAAATGTTTGTAAGGTATGTTGGCGGTTCATGCGACGGTGTTGTGCTCTTTGGAGGATTGACAAAGAATTGAGGGTCGCGAGGCGGAGTACTGGGAAAATCGTCCGAATCTGGCACCTGGAACATGTTGGCGGTGATTACTGCCCTTAGTCGGTGCGGCAATATGTCTTGTCGTTGGGCAACAATAGAAAGCAATTCGAGAAAGTTGTATGTGTATGCAGCTCGTTTCCTCGTTCTGACGGATGCGCGCCTCGGGCACAGACCAATACGCGCGGAGTGTAGACTTCGCGCCTGTGATATTCCAAGGCCTTACATACCTCACTTCACGCCATCATCTGACTTCACTCATTCACGGACTCGGCCAGTGGATCCCGTCTCTAGCATCGCATTCACTCATGTGACCTTTGTACCGCTCAGCAAATATCTATCGCCAAGGCGCTGGTATGCTGGCCCGGTATCTTTTTACCTGACCCGACACGTCGGATCCGTTGTGTCTCGTATGGGAAACGACGGGTCATGCCATTGGTTGTGGGCTGTCCATGGAACACTCTGCCGGCTGACATAACAGTGATTGCTGGCAGCCTCTCTCTCAATGACCTACTTGAGGCAGCGACCTGCAGCTGATGGCTGGACCGAATCCCAGAGCCATGGGCGCAAAGGAAATTGGCGCCTGGCGCGGCAACGACAAAAACTTTGCAACAGGCTGATCGACTCTACAGGTCCGACCAGCTGTTGCGGATATGCGTTTGTCCCTCGAATAAATCTGGGTATTCACCGCCAACGACCAGGTTGCACCATTGAACGCAATGCCTGCGAAATTGAAGCTCCCAGCTTCAACTCGGCTCTGTAGGCTGCAGTCTGCGGAAAGCGATTCATCACATAACCGATCCTGCATGAGTTCTGGTTTCATCGATGCATGTTTACCACCTTCTGACGTTCCCATAGGCATGGGCTGGATCAGTCCTCGCAGCTGGGCATGTACTCGCGGGCCACAATGCAGCATGAGTGGGTATGCTGCAAATCTAGATACATGAAGAGTTTCACGAAATGAGGCCGCTGAGCTTTCACACAGCCAACGCATGACTTCCGTGAATTCTCATGTACGACCGCCGGCGAGCTTCCACCCCCGCTGCCGGGGTGGGAGACAACGGCTACTCATGCTCGAGCGCGCGCCAGTCACCCCAGGTCATCGGGTGTGACTGACTGAGGAAAGTAAGTAGGTACCCATTCTCCTATTGCGCAAGAGTTCTGGAAAAGTCTGTGCAGGCGGACACCCGGCTTGAATGTCAGCAGACCCCTGCCAGTGTTTGGCATTCGCGATTGTCTACGCCATTGTCTTGAGCAATAGATCGGTATAGCTTTAGGCAGTGAAGAACGCCGCAGGCCGCCAAACACTGGCTGTCACCTGTCTTGGTATGCATACTGCGTTTGACACCTTCAGGGCCACTCCACCCCGGTACCACTTGCGCACTGGAAAGGCGAGATCCACACGGCATGGATAATCGATGCGGGAACCTGCAGTCTGCCTTCGTGCGAAGTCGGCGTAGCTGACTTTCATGCGAGGCTGACGCATTCGATGCATGTGCAGGGCGGTCAGGAACGCATCGCGCCATGGTATTGTGGACATGCAGATGCTGATAAAATGCCCCTACGGCAGGAGACACGTCTTCAACATTTCCTAGAACACCTTGCCCCCTTCCTATGCATCATGACACTCCGGATCCACAGTGTGCAGGGAACGATATCGATCATTTTGTTGGGTCACGCTACATACAAAAGCATACGCGGCAATCGCCGACTTCAGGCAACTACACAAATGAGTCCAGTGGCATCCGGATCACAAGTCCAAAATTGTGGTTGTGCGCCACTTCGTTAACATTGCTCAACCCAGAGGCAGCTATCCGTTCTTGCGGCAGCAATTAACCGTTTTCTGCGCTACCAAGGTGGGCCTCAGAGCCTGCAATTTGAGCTTCAAGTGAGTAAGTGGTTGAACTTGAGCACTCAGATCCAATGGTACCAGTCGCTTTGACCGGGCTCGACTGCTCACTATTGCATCGCTCGAGCCAGGTCTCAACGCCTCTCCTGACTTGTGCTACTGCTACGCAAACGGTGCCGTCCGCTCATGACGCTGACTTTCTTCTTCAAGGATTTGTTTGCTCGTGTTGCTAGCCCGGCCTCCTATCACTTGTCTGGAACGTGCATAAAGCAGTGTCGCCAATTATCGATCGGCACCAGTCAAAGATCCTGTTGCACTGCTGTCCACAAGTCATATCACCTTCCGCCACAATCCTCCTTCTCCTGACTCACTGATTCACACACACTGAAACTACCAGACTTCCTCTTTGCTGAGCAGAGATGTTATCATGATATGTCAGTATGATGATGATGCAGCCGTATCATGGCGGAAGCGACTACGACGCTTGTCACCGCACACTTCATCGAAATATGGCGAACGCAGCGTACTACGATCGCGCTGCTCCATATCCCTACGAATCTCGACATGAGCTCCGTCAAGAGTATGCTGGTCGTATCCCAACGCACACTGGCATACAAGAACCCGACGAGCCCCTAACCGCTGGCGGCCAGGCAAGACGACGCATTGCAGTTGCGGTGAGTGCAGATTGTCGAGCCCTATCATTCTTTCCATGACTGACATCTCCGGTCTATAGTGTGCACGATGTCGACGACGCAAGATCAAGTGCTCTGGCGACCCGGGTGATGGAACTGGGTGCCAGGCGTGTAGGAGCTCAGGGGCGAGACACGACGATTGCAACTTTCACAGAGTAAGTCCATGTGCACACGCGTTCAAAGCCCTGGCAGAACGCTGACTGCTACGACAGATGCATTCGAAAGACTTGGAAGTTATGCTCTCCGAGAATAGCGGCACCGGTCCACGACCGTACAGTGTCGATGACCAATCTGATATGGGCAATGTCACACCGTTGTACTCAGCACAACACCGTCCATCTTTGCCGGTATTGCACTCCCGCACAAGCTGGCCAGCGGATTACGATTCCCAATACGAGAGCTCACCGGTCGACACGTACACTTATGGGTCCGGCTCAGCTCCTCGTCACGATTCTATTACGAGCTCGTATGGCTCGTCAGACGTCTATCGTTCTTACGGCCCGAGCGCGTCTCTCCCAGCGCCTGTCTCGTCTCCTTTTTACGAACAAGGTTCGTACTCGTTCGGCACTCTACAGTCCCCTGTGTCTGGCTATGCAGGCAGTGGTCGCTCGCCGAGCGTAAGTGCGGAACCAATGTCTGTACTGAATATGGGCTCGCTCCACTCCTCTCTACCGTCACACGCACTTCTGGAGCGACGTCTGCCGCCTGTTGTTCCTCCTTACTCTATCACGTACCCACAGCGGCAATCACACTCTCACTCGTTTCCGGAGCCTCGACCGATCGACCCAGCGACAGTGAAGTTCAGGCCCCATATCAACGGCGTCCACAGCCACGCTGCACTGCCATGGTCCTCTGAATCAAATACATCTCGCAACAATGCGCCCGGGATGCATGGGCCCAGCTACGTAAACACTTCATCAAGCCAGCACCAGATCACCGGCACTACTACGACCACAACAGGATCTGTGGCCGACCCTATCCTCGGTTACCAGTTTCAAGCACCTCCGGGCAGCTACAGCCCAGACTCATCTCCCATCATCGTTCCCACTCTCGGCGAACCCTTCCCTAGCATGGCTGCAGGCGCGATGCCTCCACCGACTCACCACTCGAATGTACGTTACAGCGCATCTAGCAACTCACTGCCTGCCATCTCAGCCTCGTTCGGTGACGCGAGAGCTTCGTCGTCTCGCCTGCCCGAGATTCATGCCCCGGCTCCACTTTCAAGTCTCTACAGCTACAGTACAGAGATCTGCGACCGCAGCAGCAGTGAGGCCACGGCTCGCGACCACAGCCACCGCGAAGGTGCCAGCCCGAGTGGCGACTCCAGCGAGTCCGAATCGACTCGCAACGGCCGCTCACAAAGCAGACACTCGTCCAGCCACGACGGACTGAGAAGACGGTCTGAGTACGACCATCAGCGTACGAGTGGAGGTCCCGGGCACCGCATGAGCATGAAGAGTCTGAATGAACGCTACTGAGTCTCCGAACATGATTTCAGCTCGTTCTGAGACTTCCTTGCCATTTCATCACATGTACACCTAGTCCTCGCTTCAACTGCCATGACCAGTTTCCCATAACGCCCCATTATGCATCAAAACTAGACAAATATCAGATCTGCGACACTGAAAATTTCGGTACGGCACGCATGCGTTTTCTCTTCAGTCCTGCATTTCGGTTTTGGTCGCATGTCCCCCATATCGACGACTTTTCCAACAACGATTGCCTCGCAGCGGCTCGACTGTGGTCAGAAACCGACAGAGCACCGCCGACGCAGATGACAACAACAACGATTTCTTTGGTGCATGGTTCACGATGACAAGTGACTTTGTGCCTAGGCAGGGAGGTTGATGACTTACTGCAAAGGGATCCTCACTTTAATGTATCCGGTGTTCTTTTCGTTTCGCTTTTTTCGTCATCGATCTAAGCCTAGCTGGCTGCATCTGAGTGATATGATATGTACCCAACATAATCAAAGCATCCCATCATTATTCGTACTGGTCATCTTCTCGATGTCGTCGTTCTGGTCTCATCCGTGAAGTGCTCTGGTCTACAGTTTTAGTCTACCATCATCATGAATACTAGCATTCTTCATCTTTAGTTTAAATGGACTACAAGACCACAGGGTAAATTTCACGCGGAGCATCATGATACTACACATCAAAGGCTGAGATGAGTCGAGATTAGAAGAAGCGTAGATTTTTTTTTACAGCCCCGAAAGTTACCCATGCTATGCGTATCCCATATCGCCAATCCGGCACAACGCCCTCGAATTACACTTACACGCAAAACTCTTGTTTATCCCTTTTCCAGGAACATCCCATCTACGACCTCAGACCGAGAAGGAAGCTGCCCTTTCCGCCATTGCCCTCGGCACCGGAGCCACCAGGTAGGTAAGTGACGTTCTGGTTGTTGGCAAGCGCCTGTGCGACCTCCTTCTGCGTCTCGAGTCTTCTGATCTGGATCAGACCGTCGCCACTCTTGCTGACGGCCTTGGAGATGACGTCTGCGGCCTCGCTCTCACCCTCGGCGCGGATGACGCTGGCCTGCCTCTCCTGCTCGGCCTTCTCGACGATGAATCGTGCGCGCTCGGCCTCCTGCTGTGCGATCTGCTTCTCCTCGACGGCCTTTGTGAACTCGCGGCCGAAGGTCATGTGTGTGATCGAGACGTCCTCGAGCGAGATGTTGAACTCGTTTGCGCGCTTCAGCAGCTCGGTGCGGATGCGATTTGAGACAGCCTCGCGCTGGGTGATGAGCTCGGCGGCGTCGAATTGGGCGACGATGGCTTTGAGAACTTCGTTACCGATGGAGGGGAGGACGCGCTCGTCGTAGTCTTGGCCGAGGTTCTACAATAATATCAGTATGTTTGCCACCGTAGTATCCTTTCTTGCATTACGACATACCTGGTAGATGGTGGACAGCTTGGACACCTCGGGCCTGTGCAGCACTCTGAGAGTCAAGCTAACCATCTGCAAGTCCTTGCTGCCGGTGGTCGTGGAGATGTTCCTGGGCTTGGTGCGCACATCGTAGATGATCGCCTTTTGGAGCCAGGGAATGAGGAAGTGAGTGCCTTCGTTGACGACGCCCTCGCGAACACCGCTCAGACGGTCGAAGATGATGGCGCGGTTGCCGCCTTTGACATCGTAGAGCGAGGCCTGGGCGAGACCGACGCCGGCGGCGAGTGGGATGGCGAAGCGGTAGATGGTGTTGAGGGCGTTTGCGGCCATTGTGAGGTGTGGATGTGCGTGTTGGTATTTTTTGTGTTGTTGGCGAGCTCTCTTAGATCCAGCTCGAGTCGTTGCCCTTCGATGATGCTGCCGTTTAGCTGGTGGTACTATCACCTCCGCGCTGGCCAGCGGCAGGACACGGAACGATCCCGTCTCCGGACTTCAATCGAGCAAGAACGCCATCACCATACCACCGACCAGTCCTGTCTGTCGCATTCGCCTGTCATCTCCTCTCCGATCTCTCACATACCAACACACACCTCACAAAATGCGTCCCTCTCAGATCCTCATGGGTGGTGGTGGAAAGCCCGGCTCGTAAGTGCGCCCTGGACCCGCGCGCATACTCCCCGAATGCGCGAAGGCACGCCTATTGAAAGAAGGCACGAACGCTCAACTAACACTCTCGTAGCTACATCGGACCCTGGGGTGCCCTCGGTAAGCAATAATCACAGTCCTAGATATCACGACATGCGGTCGACCCGACGCCACCACGACCAGCCGAACTGACCTGCGCCCTCCCCTCAGGCTCCCTTCCCCAGAAGGGCATTGTTCACTACGGTCTCGCCCAGAACCGTCAGAACCCTCTGGCCGGTACTTTCAACGCCGCCGTCTTCAACACCTTCCGCCGCACCCGTAACCAGATCCTCTACTGGAGCATCCCTCTCATCATCGGATACGAGGTCATGCAGTGGGCTGAGGAGAAGTGAGTGCACACCCGCCCCTGTCGAAGAATACGGATAGGAGAAGAACAGCAGAGGGAAAGAAGAGGAATACCTTCAGCGGTGGAGGATGGATGATGGGAGACAGAAGGAGAGATGCGATTCCGGAAAACGAATGCTGACCACACGTCACAGGAACCACTTCGTCAACTCCAAGGAGGGCCGCGCCCTCTACGGCGAGGACGAGTAAATGTTTCTTTTGTTGAACGAGCGCTGCTGCTTGGAGTGCCGCGAGCAAGAGTTGCCATTTTGTAAATATCCCACCATCACAATGTACTAGAGCCGTCGACACTGCCTGATTTGCCAGAAACCTTGCACACCCGTCAGCTACCAGCAAATTCACTTTGTGAAATTTTAGTTCTCACATTGGTATCATCGTGAGCAAAGAGATATCACAAAAAGCGATGATTTGCTTAACATACTTTCCAGAAATCCATTGAGCTTATTGCCCTGGTTTTGATTGGCCGGCTTCGGGGCATGCTTACATAAGCGATGTATCATGAGGTGTACATTAATATACGGAAAAGCAAGCCCACGACTGCTCACAACAAATATCTACAGCCTAATCCACCATGTCTTCTCTCGCTTGTTCTTGATCGTCTGACCGCTGTCGGTTCGGATACGATACTATCTTCATAATAAAACACCATTACAAGCCGAGATATCATGAGCGACAGAAACATGACACATGTTTGGATCCGAACGTCAAGTGAATCCATTTAGGTATATGTCATACCCAAGGATGAGATGGATCAGTCATCGGTTGTCGGAGCCTTGCGATCTCCCCTCGCCATTGTCTTGAGTACTTGATCTCCTCGCATTTTGACGTTCTCGCTTCCTTGCTTGTTGGAGCATTGAGCTTGACGATTGATCGGGGGCTGTGTTCGCAGCGGCGATTAGGACTGATACACGGCTACAGTAGAAACAATCATCACCTTCGGAAGACCGTGCTTGCATGAGATTACCATCGGC